>Ga0265293_10005033_pt1 | contig 22586 bp, 18 predicted proteins | sample Munlanlewell138R_FD_192505 | JGI IMG/M metagenome (GOLD analysis project Ga0265293, IMG submission 192505) | Leachate microbial communities from a municipal landfill in Southern Ontario, Canada - Leachate well 138R | ecosystem: Engineered > Solid waste > Landfill > Unclassified | place: Canada... | reverse complement strand
AACCTCATGCAAAGGTAAATTAATATTTACTTTATCGCAAACTTATCTTATTGTAAAATTCTCGTTTTAGTATTGGCTATAACTTACAGCTATTACTGGTTCTACTGAATTGGTTTGGCACGGATTCAGAAATCCGCGCCAGCGGAGGGTTCTGAACCCAGTCAGGGTGCGACTATTTAGACGATGCCTTATTAGTCGCGCCCTGACACGCATAAACACCGCTGGCACTAAAAAAACAACTTAAAGCTCGAACTCCTCGAAGCGTTCAGGTATAAAAATATTGCTGTATCCGGCTTTTCGTAGTTCCTTTTTGTAGGCTGTTTGGGCTTCTTCATCGCCGTGCACCAAAAATATTTTTTTGAGTTTTCCGGCATCCTGACAAGCGAGGTAATCAATCATTTCTTTATAATCGCCGTGTCCGCTAAAGGCGTCAATCTTGAAGATATCGGCTTTTATATGATGCGGTTGTCCAAAGATAGAGATGTCTTTTTCGCCACTCAAAATACGTGCTCCCAGCGTTCGCGGGGCGCAATAGCCTACAGCGAGTACTGTATTTTCGGCTTTGTCAATATTATTGGCCAGGTGATGTTTTACACGACCGGCTTCCATCATGCCAGAAGCTGAGATGATTACACAGGGTTCCTTACTAAAGTTCAGCTTTTTAGATTCGTTCACGTCTTTGATATATTTGAGCGTGCCGAAACCAAAAGGATCTGAGTCGGTTTCCATCACCTGCTGCACCTTTGAGTTAAACTGATCGGTGTGCATCCTGAAAATTTCGGTTGCGTTTACGGCAAGCGGGCTGTCTACATATATAGGAATGCGTGGCAGCAAGCCTTCATTATAAAAATTATTAAGCAGATAAACCACTTCCTGGGTGCGCCCAATGGCAAAAGAAGGGATGATGAGTTTGCCTTTTTTTTCCACGCAGGTGTATTTAACGATACGCAACAGCTCTTCTTCAGCGCCTTTTTTGTCCTGATGCAGCCGGTCGCCATACGTAGATTCGGTAATCAGGTAGTCACACTGCGGAAAGGCATTGGGTGGACTTAGTAAATAGCTATCCGGCCTGCCAATATCGCCGGTGTAACCAATACGTGTCATGCTGCCCATTTCATCAATTTCGATAGTGGCAACGGCACTGCCAAGCATGTGGCCGGAGTTGGTAAACTTTACCCGGATATTATTATCGATATAAAATTTACGGTTGTGCGCCACGCTGATAAACAGCTCCATACATTTAGCCGCATCTCTTTGGGTGTAAATCGGCTCAACTGGTGGGAGGCCTTTGCGTACTCTTTTTTTGTTAAACCATTTTGTATCATGTTCCTGAATAAAACCGCTATCAGCCAGCATGATGGCGCATAAATCACGGGTGGCGTGAGTACAAATTACCGAGCCTCGAAATCCTTTTTTGTAAAAATAGGGGATTAGTCCCGAATGGTCGATATGCGCGTGGGTGAGGATGATATGGTCTAAATCTTCCGGTTCAATGCCGGTGTCGCGGTTCATCTCATCGGTTTCCAGGCCTTTGCCCTGAAAGGCACCGCAATCGAGCAGTATTTTCTTACCGTGTTCTGTGGTTATCAGGTGTTTGCTTCCGGTTACTTCGCTGGCGGCGCCGATAAATTGAATTTTCATACTGATGAATTTTTGGATATACGCTATTTCAAAGTCCTAAATTACAAAATTTAAAGGCAGGGAATTTTTATGCAGCATAATTCTTGGATTTTTCTTGCCGAAAGTCTTGAAATAAAGCTGTAAATCTGCTAACCTGAGCTTGATTAAAATTAAAGAGTTCAGATTTCATTAAATGACTGATATACAATATAAATTTTTTAAGCATAGCGAGCTATGGTTAAAAAATTTAGAGAAGTAGAGCAGTTATTTAATGAAACACAGGATTTGCCACTTCTAAACAACTGTTTTCTGCGTCATATCTGCTAGCCATAGCTCTCTATGCCTTCGCAAATATTCCCTGACTGTACTAATCAGTCAGGCAGGCTTGAAACCAATTATTTATAAGCGGTCTGAGCCATTAATTTTATGTCGAGCTCAGGTTGCTAAATACTCACAAAAAAAAGGCCACCCTTTTGGGCAGCCTTTTTTATAAGTTACAATCAATGTGATTATTGGATTGAACCAGTGTTATCATCAAAGTGTAAGGAGACTGTTTGTCCGACAGTTCCGAGAACTTCTGCTTGATCACCACCATCGTTACGGTATTCAATCTTTCCATCAAATACATTGAACTCAGCATTCCACCAAGCAGGTATCCATGGGTGATAAGCATACATACGAACTTTTCCATCAACACTTAAAGCAGGAGAAACAAGTGTTTTTGCGTCAAGACCAGTTGTAAACTTATGTTCTTCTGATTGTTCGTCCCAGTTTCCGAATGCATCGCCAATACCATAAACAGCGGCTTCCTTAACTGACAGTTTGAACATATCGTCTCTCAGATCGAGAACTACAATATACATTCCACTATTGGCAACTGCCATATTTCCATCAGCGTCAGTTACTTCAACACCGTCGGCATCAAATTCGGTGATTTCAGCAAAGCCTAAGTTAGGAGAAGCCCATTTAAGAGCAGACACTTTGAACCCTTCACCGCCTTCGAGGTGAGCAATTTTCCAATAGATTCCATCATTAGTGCCACCACCAGCAATTTTATGCATAAGAGCTTCGTCAGTAGTTCCTGGCTCGTCCCAGCCATAAGCGGTTGCTGAACCAACTAAATACATGGCTTCAGGATATTCTGGAAGTGGTTCGCCCTCACCGGTTTTTTCCAGTGATGCCTTAAATCCAACACCAAGTTCGTAGGATAGCTTTGCAGTATATATACCATATTCAGTATTGGCAATATCGCCGCCTCCGGGTACGAGTGCATCAATAGTACCACCAAGATTTGTGTTGACCTTTACAGTGCCTTCAGCATCGATAAAGATTTTCCAACCACCAGTATAACGGAATTTGAAAATATCAGGTGTCAATGTGAGTTCTGTTTTCGTATATTCCACCTTGTTTTCACTGAAAGCAGTTATCATTTCTGTATCGTTCCATCCGTTGGGAGTTGCACCACCAATAATGCTCCATTCGGCTTTAGCAACAACAGCAATGCCTAATTCTGTATCGTAAACGACATGATACAAACCATCTTCACTAACAGTAAATTTGGTTTCAGTTTCAGCGATTGTACCGCGACTGAATTTACCGCTTGGCTCATCAGGTTCAAACTCGGTTACCAATGCAAAGTCGGCACCCGGGCCATAAGTTGTTCTTGCGGTTCCGGCAACTTTAATAATATTGAAGCCTGCGCCAGCCTTTAGAGGAACATAAATCTCAAGTAATGCAGCACGTGGTTCCTGATCAACTTCGTTATTTGTTGGTTTCATCAATCCTTTGATATCAAAATCAGCAAGTGCAGTGCCTGCACCAACTACATAAATACCATCTTCAACCGGAGTTGGCTGAGGTGTTGGGTCGTCGTCGTCATCTTTTTTACAAGATACCAATACTACGCCAGCAAGCATAATGATGCTCATCAGTTGTAGCATTTTTTTAATTGAGTTTTTCTTCATAAGATTAAAAATTTAAGATTAGTGAATAAAAGGTTTATTAAGATAATTATTTTTACGGAATTGGAACGGGAGCATCGGCCAGCGCCGGGTTAGAATCGATCGCCCATTGTGGTATCGGGAAAGTAGTTCTGTCGGGGCTTGAAGTGGGTTTTTCCCACCAGGCCTGGTTAAATTTACCAAAACGAATCAAATCCTGACGGCGATGGCCCTCGAAAAACATTTCGCGACCACGTTCGGCAAGCAAATCATCCAAAGTAGCACCTGAATAGGGGGCTACGCCGGCTCTTGTCCTTAACGGATTGATCCATTCGTCACCATTTCCGCCTTGACGGATTACGCTTTCTGCTTTCATCAATAGAATATCAGCATACCTAAACAACGGGAAATCATTGCTCAAATTGTCGGATGCACCAAGTTTAACTTCAAATTTCACAACACGCACACCCGACATGCGAATTTGCGGCAAGGTGTAGGAGGCATCCATAAACAAGGCAGGAATGTTTGGTGTAAACACGAGTTTGGCGTTTCCGGCACCTATATCAATGATTTCTTCGCCGGTAGAGGTATATTGTTGTCCTACCAAGAATGAAGCTTTACGGGCATCATTTTCTTCGTACGAATTGTAAAAGCTCTCCATTGCAGCAAACCCGTTCCATGGACCAACAGTCATATCAAAAGTAAGGTTGCTGTTGTAGTGTAGCGTACGCATGTGCAAGTTAAAGCCTTTATAGGTGTTTTCGTCGTAAGGAATAATGAAAATATTTTCGCTATTTCCGCTGTTATCGGTAACAAAAGGTTTCATTGGGTCAGCATCAAGTGAATAGGCGCCTAATCCAATAACACTGTCGCAGGCTTGCTCGGCTTTAGCCCATTGTGGTGTGCCTGAATATACCTCTGCATTGAGGTAGAGCTTTGCCAGCAAAGCATAAGCCATTCCTTTTGTCACACCGGTTTTGGTGGTGATATTCAGAGGCAAAAGAACAGCGTTTTCCTCAACTTCTTTTACAAGCTTAGCAAAGATGTCGGCCCTAAGATTTCTTTTTGGATTTCTGGGGGAATCCAGATAATCAGTTACATAAGGTACGTCTTTATAGTTGTCTATGAGCAGGTAATAGTAATAAGCGCGAAGGATTTTAGCTTTAGCAATACCCTGGGTTATTTCATCGGCAGGAGGAAATGCTTCCATTTCTTCGATAAACTTATTGGCTTCAACAGCTCCCGCATAGTAACGGCTCCACATTGAATTAATGGTTTCTGTTTCGTTGTCCCATTGATGGGTATGCAAAACACGCCATTTTCCACCATCATCCCAGTCGTTGCCACGGGTAGGAGGACACATGGCATCGGCAGTTAATTCTTGTGCAAACCACCAGCTGCCGTTGTCCAAAAATTCACGCATCGGCGCATAAATAGGACTCATCTTCAATACCGGATCGGCTGTATAATCTTCCGGCAAAATTTTATCGTAAAGTTCCGTATCAAGCTTGGTACATCCGGTTTGAAAGGCCAATATTACGATGAATGCAATTAATATCTTTTTCATAAAATTTCCTTTTTTTAAAGTGTAACATTTACTCCTAAAGTGAAAGTACGTGTTTTTGGATACACGTTGTACTGGTCGAGTCCGAATGATAATCCTGTTGCTGAAATCTCTGGGTCAACACCTGAATAATTAGTGATAGTCAAAAGATTATTGGATGTAAAATACACCCGAATATTTTTAACCACTTTCAGGTTCTTGATATTATATCCTATGGATACATTGTCTAAGCGAATAAAGCTTCCATCTTCGAGATAATAACTACTCAGTCTTGGGTTGTCATTCAGGCCGCGTGTTTTCTCATCAAGTGCGCTTTGCAACACATTGATATCCGGCAGCCAAATCGGGTTTCCAAAGATCAGGTTTGTTGTATTGAATATCTTGTTGCCAAAAACACCTCTTACCGTGAAGCTTGCATCAAAATTTTTGTAGAAGGTAAAATAGTTTGACCAACCCAATTCAAATTTTGGCTGTGCCGAGCCCACGTCTCTGCGTTCTGCTTTTTCAATATCACGTGTTACCCCGCCTGCTTCAGTGTAGAAAAGGAATTTTCCGTCAGCTGAAAGCCCTGCGTATTCAGGCATATACCAGGTTCCTAAAGACATGCCCGGCTTTACGATTTGTGTCCAGTTTAAATCGCCCACCAAGCCACGGCCTGATAACCAACCTTCATGTAGCTCTGCCATATCAAACTCATCATTTGAAAGGGTAACAACTTCTTGCTTATAAGTCGAGAATACGATGGCCGTTTTCCAGTCGAAGTTTTTGTTACGAATAGGATAAGCTTGCACGAACATTTCCAAGCCATTTACCTTAAATTCACCTACGTTGGCCCACATACTTGGTGCTGGGTATGGAGGCATAGGAACTGAATACAGACCTAATAAGTCGTAAGTGGTTTTTTGGAAATAGTCAATAGAACCGGAGATTTTATCTTCAAACAAGCCAAAATCAATACCAATATTTAACTCGGCATTTTCTTCCCATTTGATATTTGGGTTTGCGGCAGTGGCATAGCCCATTAAGATAGATTCTTCACCCGTTTCAAAGTTGATGGTATTTCCGGATGCCTGATAGTAAGCTAAACCCTGGTAGTTGCTAAATTCCTGGCTACCCGTAATCCCATATCCAACGCGTAACTTCAAGGCGTTAATAAAATTCACATTGCTCATGAAATCTTCACCGGTAATATTCCACATTATAGAGGCCGAAGGAAACCATCCCCATTTGTTATTAACACCGAATTTAGATGAACCATCACGACGAACGGTTGCAGTTACATAGTATTTAGAGTTGAAATTATAAATACCACGACCGAAGAATGAAATCAAACGGTTACTCCCTTTATAAGAACTGATGTCTCCGGCAACAACATTTTGAAGGAATGAAAGGTCGTTAGCACCAATAGTGTTAATAAAAGGTTTCTTGCCTTGCGCTGAAAAACCGGTGTTGAAATCTTCCTGAAAAGAATAGCCACCGACAAGGTTGATGTTATGTAAGCCCAGATCCTTATTGTAGCGCAAAGTTGTTTCTAAAATCTTAGAGCTAAAATTGCCATAGGAACGTCTACCATATCCTTCATGTTTTCCTAAACGAAGTGTTGTGGGTTCAAAATAGGAGCTTTCATAATCATCGCGTGTGTAGGCCAGGTTAACTCCGGCAGATAGACCCCTGTAAATATCAAGGTCGGCCTTCAGAAACCCGAAGAACCTTTTCGCATCACGCTCATTCTGAATCAGATCTACGATGGCTACCGGGTTGTAATATTGAAACTGACGTTCAATTTCATAAAAACTTCCATCGGCGTTTCTAACCGGGTCAGTAGGATTTCGTTGATAGGCTTGGTATAGCACGTCATTTGGTCCGTTTCCACCATAATCGATGTATTCATTGGTTTCAAATGTTCCGGCAATACCGGCTGAAATTGTAAGTTTATCATCAAAAGCTTTTTGATCGACATTGATACGGCCGATTGTTCTTTTCTTCTCTGTGCCAATAACTACTCCCGAAAAATCCTGATGGGAAAGTGAGGTACGATAAGAAGAGTTTTCATCGCCACCTGAAATTGACAATGAATAGTTTTGCGAAGTGCCTTGTCTGAAAATTTCATCCTGCCAATCAACATTGGCACCACCATCATTAAAATTCAGGTTGTTTTCTGCTACATAAGTTCTAACCTGATCTGCTGAAAGCAAATCTAAGCGGTTAGCTACGTAATCAGTGGAGAGATAGGTGTTAAAGTCGATTTGAGCTTTGCCTTTGGTATCGCTTCCTCTTTTCGTGGTGATGATAATAACACCGTTGGCACCGCGTGAGCCGTAAATTGCTGCTGAGGAGGCGTCTTTCAACACGTTGAACGATTCAATATCTTCAGAAGCAATGGTGGTTGGATCAACACCCGGAACGCCGTCAACCACATACAAAGGACTTGTTGATGTTGACAAAGTTGAAGCACCCCTGATCTTTACCTCGAAGCCACTGTTAGGGTCGCCGCCTTTTTTAGAAACCACAACCCCGGCCATTTTACCTTGGATACCTTGAATAGGGTCGGTTAAAACACCCTTGTTTAATTCGTCCGCATCAATGGATAAAACGGCTCCCGTTCTATCGCTCTTTTTTTGAATGCCGTAGCCAATGACCACGGTTTCTTCTAAAATCACAGCGTCAACTTCAAGTTCCAGGTTTAGAGTTCTGGTTTCGCCAGCATTTAAAGTTAGTTTATGTGATTTGGGCAAAAAACCAACAAAACTGGTTTCAACTTCTATTTCCTGACCTGCCGGAACATTTTCCAGCACATAATTACCGTCAAAATCTGTAGAAGTTCCTATCAGTGTTCCTTTTATCAGAACGTTGGCTCCGGGCATGGTTTCGCCCGTTTCTCTATCTGTTACGACACCCCGTAGGGTAGCCGTTTGTCCGAATGCACTACTGATGGCAAAAAGCAGCAACAGTAAAGGCATCATCCTTTTTGTAAACTTGTTCATATTTAATTTTTTGTGTTAATAGTGAGCTGAGAAATCAAATAATTTTTTTAGTGTTGACTGAAATTTTAGTAGCATTAATGTAGGTTAAAACTCTCTTACAAAAATAGATATTCCTATGGTTGATAGGCACAAAGATAGCTAAAAACAAGGGATAATGTTTTCGCAATCGGTTGAAATTTATGTGTACATTTGGAAATCGTTATAAATCAGCATTATTTTTGTAACTTTAATGCCGAAATCATAGCCAATAAACTGATTAAAAACTGTAGCCGTCGATGAAACGTCAAGTCACAATTAAAGATATCGCTCAAAAGCTTGGGCTGTCAACTTCCACTATTTCAAGGGCTTTAAAAGATCATCCTGATATAAGTCCTAAAACCCGGACGGCAGTTAAGGAGCTTGCTGCACTGCTGGGCTACCGGCCAAATCGCATTGCACTCAACCTTAGGAATAATTCCACAAACACCATCGGACTGATAATTCCAGAGATTGAGCATTATTTTTTCTCCGCTATCATCAATGGTATTGAGGAAGTGGCATACAAAAATGATTATAGTGTAATGGTTTTTCAATCCGATGAGAGCTACAAACGCGAAGTAATTAATACCCAAGCGGTACTTACCAACCGTGTTGATGGTGTTTTGGTTTCGTTCTCAAAGGAAACCAAGGACTTTTCACATTTCCAAAAACTGATTGATAACGAGATTCCGGTGGTGTTTTTCGATCGGGTAATTGATGCATTACAAGCTGACCAAGTGGTGGCCGACGACTATCAGGGAGCTTTTTTGGCGGTAAATCACTTGATAGAAAAAGGCTGTAAGCGTATCGCACATTTTGCTGCGCCACAGCATCTTGCTATCGGAAAGCAGCGTTTATCGGGTTACCATGATGCTTTGCTGAAACACACTATTCCTTACGATCCTGATTTAGTAGTGTTGGCAGATACCTTTGACACTGCTCGGAAAGCTGCCCACGAGATTTTACGTCGCCCCGAACATCCCGATGGGTTTTTTGCGGTGAATGATATGGCTGCTATTGCGATTATAAAAGAGGCTAAAAGCTTGGGCATTAGGGTTCCTGAAGATATCCGTGTAGTGGGTTTTGAAAATAGTAAGTCGGCAGCCATCAGTGAGCCCGAACTTACAACTGTTGATCAATTTGGGTTTGAGCTGGGCCGTGAAGCCTGTCTTATGTTGCTCAAGCGGCTGAAAAGCGAGGAACGTGAGAACCCTTTTAAGCCCATTAAAAAAGTGATAAAAACCCGCTTGGTGGTGCGCGCCTCTACCTGATCAGGTTATTTATGGAGCAGAACTTTCGCGCTATCTTTCTAAAGTAGCCGGATCCCAGAAGTGCTTTTCGAAATCGACAATGGTGTCATTTTCAATGAGGATGCCCTCGTTTTCCAATAGGTTTTGCATCAAATCCGGATGCCCGAAATGGGCTTTGCCGGTTAGTTGTCCGTTGCGGTTTACAACCCGATGTGCCGGAATTTGCCTGGCCGCCCGATGCGAATTATTCATGGCCCAACCAACCATTCTGGCTGATGATTTTGCCCCGAGATAGGCCGCAATTGCTCCATAACTCGTTACACGCCCACGCGGAATTAGTTTCGCGACTTCGTAAACCAACTCAAAAAACGACTTATTTTTTTGGCTGTAATCCAAAGCGGAGGTATTTAATTTTAAGACCCTGGCTAAGCCAGATTTTTTCGTAAAAAGTCTGAATCTGTTTCACTTCCAATTCTGCTTCATCTTCATAAAGATCAGCAGTGTCATAATAAACCGGTAGTTTTTCTGCTGCAATCAGTTCACGGGTGTAGTCGTAAAGCAGGTCGCTATCGGTTTTTAGGTGTACTACACCTTCAGTTTTAAGAAATTTACGGTAGTTGTCCAAAAATCGTGGTGAAGTAAGTCGTTTTCTGATGCGCGATTTTTGTGGCTGGGGGTCAGGAAAAGTAATCCAGATTTCGTCCACTTCCTGTGGGCCAAAAAAATGCTCCACCAGCTCAATCTTGCTTCTAATGAAAGCCACATTTTGTAGTTCGTTTTCTTTGGCATCGTGCAGGCCACGCCACATCCTGGCTCCTTTTATATCCATGCCGATATGGTTGCTGCTTTTTCGGGCTTCGGCAAGTCCAATGGTATATTCGCCTTTGCCACAACCCAGCTCAAGTACGATAGGGTTTTCATTCTGAAAAAATTTGTCACGCCACAAGCCTTTCAACGGAAAACCGTCCTGTTGCAGTTGCTCAAAAGTATATTGAAATAAATTTGTAAAGGTTTCATTTTCAGCGAAACGCTGAAGCTTTCTCTTCTTTCCCACGATATATTACATTTCTAAAAGCTAAATATCCAGGCTCCCGGGTTTTCTTCGTCTTGTATAATGGATAGCCGTCGAACTGCAGCACTTCTTTCCTGATGCGCTTCAAAGGCAATGCGCCATAGTCCGGTATTGGTTTGGCCGGCATAAACGGCTTCAAAACCTTTGCCGCGTAATTGTCCAATAAGTTTGTCAGCGTTGTCCTTGTCTCTAAAAGCACCTGCAATAATATAAAAGCCGGCTTGTTGTATAGCAACGGGAGTAGTTTTAGCGATTACTGTAACAGCCTCTTCTTTAGCTGGCAATGGCTCGGGAACTAAAACTTCGGCTTTATATTCATCTACTGATGCTGTATTGTCTTCAAAAGAATTAGTCTCATCGTAACTATCCTCTTCGGTATAAATTTCTTCGTCAAAAGCATTAGCTTCCCGCGATGAAACATCAGGTAATAAGGTGGCTTCGCTGGTACGCAGGTTTTGTTGTAAATCAACAAGCGTTTCATCTTTTTCAACCGGGACAAAGCGATCTATTGCAATTTTATCGGCATGATTGGCCACGAACTCGTTGGGGCTGGCATAGAAAAAAGGAACCCATCCGCTGTAGGCTTCATAATACCTGGAAACGGTATTGATGTTCATATATGACCAGCCGACAAGCATAAAAAGGAGTAAAAATGCTATAAAAAACAGTTGTTTTTTGTAGCGGTTCGGGCGGCGTGAGGCTTTAAAAACTGGCTCTGCTTTGGTATTACTTTTAGGTACTTTGCTTTTTGCGACAGGATCTGTGTGCAACTTCCGTTGTTTTTCTTCTCGCTGCTGGCGGATAGTTTGTTCAAGCTTTTGCTTAAAATCCTCCCGCATAATCATGGGCGACACAAAACCTGTTAACCCAAAAGAATCTGCCAAGTAGTTTTGTGTAGTATCTGCATCAAAAACGACTTGTTTGTGGCTGTCATAATAAATACTGCCGATGTTACGGAACGTGATTCGGCGTCCTTGTTCCATTTCATCAAGGCAGCGCAACACAAATCTGTCCATCTTCTTTTTGGCATCAGCGTATGCAAGCGCTTCTTTTTGGGCAATATAGTTGAGCAGCATACCATCATTGGCCCGCAAATGTTGATTGAAAACAATTTCTTTGTGAGGTGGCTTAAATTGGTGCTTGATAGCATGAACTTCTGCCGGATGATTTTTGGTAATAAAACCACCCAGACCAGGAATGACAACGCATTCATGTTCAAACAATAAATCTGCTATGCTACTGGCAATTTTCATAAAGTTTTCCATCACTTTGGTGATGGCTACAAGTTTATTAGCCTGCTAAGATACAAACATCCTGCTTGTATATTCAAATTTTACCGATAATTTTTTTTAGGTCGTCGATAGTATCTATCGAAAAGCTTTCTTTTTCAGTGATTCCGGCTTGAATATACAAGTCGTTTTCGAGCCAGCGAAGCTGTTCAAGCGATTCCGTTTTTTCCAGGCCCGAAGGAACTAATTTGGTTAAAGTTTCAAGCACTTCGGCTTTGTATGCATAAATACCTAAATGGCGAAAGTAAGCATGTTCAGTCAGCCATAATTCTTTGGAGATATTTCTGTTAAACGGGATAGTCTGACGGCTGAAATACAGCGCTTTACCTGTTTTTGAAATGACTACTTTTACTACATTTGAATCAAAAAGCAGCGATTCATCAGTGATAGGACTTATTAAAGTGGCAATATCAACCTGTTTCTGGGTGATTAATTCAGCCAGCTGATCAATCTGTTCGGGATCAATAAAGGGCTCATCGCCCTGAATGTTGATGAGGGCGTCGAACTTTCCTGTTGTTTTTTGAAGTGCTTCAAAGCAACGATCGGTGCCGCTGGGATGTTTTTCGGAAGTCATAACTGCGTTTCCGCCAAAGGCGATAACAGCCTGAAAAATACGTTCGTCATCAGTAGCCACCACACTATGATCAATCTTTTTGGTTTTTTGAACTTGCTCGTAAACCCGCTGTATCATTGGCTTGCCCATAATGTCGGCAAGTGGCTTTCCCGGAAATCTGGTGGAGCCGTATCGTGCCGGAATTATTGCAAGGATTTTCATTTTTGAATTATTAGTGGTGAATTACAAATTATTGCACAATTCGCCTAAAAAAGTCCATGAAGTTCGGCATTGATTTTTTCAATAACGAAGCTTAATTCGTCAGGATTTTCCAACTCAATATCGTCCACTTCAATGATAAGCAGCTTACCAATGGTATATTTTGAAATCCAGGCTTCATAGCGTTCGTTAAGGTGCTTTAGGTAGTCGATGCGGATTGATTTTTCGTAATCTCGATTACGTTTTTGAATTTGATTGACGAGTGTTGGTACGGTCGAGCGCAGGTAAATCAGTAGATCAGGAGGTTGGATAAACTTACTCATCAGCTCAAAAAGCGAGCTGTAGTTTTCAAAATCCCGGGTTGACATCAGGTTCATTGAATGCAGGTTAGGCGCAAAAATGTAGGCATCTTCGTATATGGTACGGTCCTGCACAATGGTTTTGCCGCTGTTGCGAATTTCGATCACTTGCCTGAAGCGGCTGTTCAAAAAATACACCTGTAAGTTGAAAGCCCAGCGCTGCATATCTTCGTAAAAGCTATGGAGGTATGGGTTGTTATCGACGTCCTCAAAATGTGGCGTCCAGTTGAAATGCTTGGACAAGAGCTTGGTGAGGGTGGTTTTCCCTGATCCGATATTTCCGGCAATGGCGATATGCATAGGTTAAATTTTAAGCGGTTAAAAGTACTAAGTTTTGGGCTGACTTCCGGTCAATTTCAGGATTTCTTCAACAATCTTTCTGTCGTTCGATAGCCGTGGCACCTTATGTTGGCCGCCCAGCTTACCTTTCTGCTTTAGCCAGGCATAAAAACTTCCTTTTTTTAGGGAGTAAATCACCGGCTGTCGCAAAACCATATTGCGGTATCGTTTGGCTTCATAATCTGAGTTAAGCGATTTTAAAGCATTGTCAAGTGTTTCGGCGAAAAACTCCAGGTTTTCGGGTTCTTTCTCAAACTCAATCAGCCATTCATGTGCAGCTGTTTCTTTATTCGTTGAAAACTTGGGTGCTGCGGTGTAGTCGATGATATTGATATTGCATTTATGGCTGGCAATGGAGAGTGCTTTTTCAGCATTGTCAACAATCAGCTCCTCACCGAATGCGTTGATGAAATTTTTCGTTCTGCCGGTTATTTTTATGCGGTACGGGTTGAGCGAGGTAAAGGTAATGGTATCGCCAATCAGGTAGCGCCACAAACCGGCGTTGGTAGTGATAAGCAGTGCGTAGTTTACATCCGTTTCTACCTCATGCAGCTGTCGTGCTTTGGATTGCTCTTGCTCCAATTCTTCCATGGGAACGAACTCATAATAAATGCCATAATCGAGCATCAGCAAAAGTTCGCGGCTGTTTAACCGGTCTTGAATACCGAAAAATCCTTCAGAGGCATTGTAGGTCTCCATATAATTCATGGAATGTTGTGGAATAAGCTGTTTGAACTGCTCCCGGTACGGGTCGAAATTTACGCCACCGTGAAAGAAGACTTCCAGATTTGGCCATACCTCGCACAGGTTTTGCTTGCCCGATATTTCCAATATTTTTTTTATCAAAACCATTGTCCACGAAGGCACTCCTGAAATACTTGTAACATCGTGTTGCATGGTTTCACGTGCCATCAGCTCAATTTTCGATTCCCATTCGTCCATCAAAGCAATGCTCAGATTGGGTGTTTTCATCAGCTGTACCCATAATGGAAGGTTGTGAATTAAAATGGCAGACAGATCGCCGTCGTAATAGGACTCGTTGCTGTTTTCATTGATGGTCTGGCTACCACCCATCACAAGACCTCTGCCGTCAAAAAACTTGGTGTCGGGATTGTTGTTGATGTAGATGCTAAGCAAGTCTTTGCCGGCTTTATAATGGCATTCTTCTAACGAGGAGTTGCTTACAGGGATGTATTTGCTTTTGCTCGAGGTGGTTCCGGATGATTTTGCAAACCACTTGATTTCTTCGGGCCACAGCACGTTTTGTTCGCCGGTTCGCAGGCGGTCAATATAAGGTTTAAGGGCTTCGTAACTGTGAATCGGAACGCGTTGAGCAAATTGCTCAGGAGTTTTTATGTTTTTAAAGTCAAAAGTTTTACCAAATTCTGTTGTTTTACCTAAAATGATAAGACGCTTAAACCATTCAGCTTGAACTTCATGAGGGTATTTTATAAACAGTTCAATCTGGTGCATGCGTTTTTTGATGATCCAGGAAGCGACGGTATTTATTATTGCCATAGATAGTTGTGATATGCGGCAAATTTAGGAAAATGGAAGCAGTTTTGGGACTGATTAAGATTTTTGATTTTAAAATGGCGATATTTTTTGGGTCAAAACTTTGTCTAAAAACCAATAAGCTAATAATTTAGAATTATTTTGGTGCTTTTATGATTAAATAAACGCCCAAAACGGTGTAAATAATATTTGGAATCCAGGCTGCCAGGATAGGGGAGAGGTTTCCATAAGTAGCAAATACGGTTGAAAACTGCATGAACAGGATATACGAAAAAGTGATGGCGATGCCCATTCCAAGATGCACACCAATGCCGCCTCGCACCTTGCGGCTGGAAAGTGCTGCACCAATAAAAGTAAGTATTAAAATGGCTGCTGGAGATGCCAGTCTTTTCTGCATTTCAACTTCGTAATTTACTACGCCAACCGAGCCTTTCAGCCGCTCTTTGCTGATATGATCACGCAATTCCCAAAAGTTCATCACCTCAAAATCCTCTTTAATCTTATATAAATCTGTCGGCAGCAAATTGAGCGTCGTGTCTTTTATCTTTCCCTTTTCAATATGCTCATTGATGCCGTCGATAAAGCGTTCTGAGTAGTTTATAATTTTCCAGGCATTGTTAACGGCGCGACTGGTATCGTATTCAATACGGTCGGCAATGAGTTTATATTTCATCTCTTCTCCGTTAAAACGCTCAATAGTAAACCTATAGCCGGTTTGCTGCTTGTTGTTGTAGTTTTCTACAAAAACAAAAATGCCTTTCTCAATTTGTAGGTGGATATTGCGGTCTTTATCTTTGGAGAGGTCTTCCATGTATTTATCCTTGAAAACGCGCCTGATTTGGTTGGTTTGTGGGATTAAAAAATTACCGAGATAAAAAGAGAGAAAAGCGAGCAATAAAGAGGCAAAAAGATAAGGCCTCAGCATCCTCATAAAACTAATACCGCTGCTCAGTATAGCAATAATTTCGCTGTTTCCGGCCATTTTGCTGGTGAAGAAGATTACCGAAATAAAAGTGAAAAGGTAAACGAAAAGGTTAATAAAATAAGGAATGAAATTGATGTAGTAGTCCACGATTATCTCGCCGATGGGTGCATTATTTTTCAAAAAGTCTTCAATGTTTTCTGAGATATCAAAGATGATGACGATGATAATCAGCAATGAGATTGCATAAAAAAAAGTACCGATGAATTTTTTGAAAATATACCAGTCAATCAGCTTCATAGACTACAGGCGTTGTGATATTTTTGGCACCATCATTTGTTTCCAGCTTGCAAAATCTCCTGCCAAAATATGCTTCCGGGCTTCTTTTACAAGCCATAAATAAAACGAGAGATTGTGCAGGCTTGCGATCATGCTCCCGAGCATTTCGCCGGCCACAAAAAGATGACGTAAATAGGCCCTCGAATATTGTTTATCCACAAAAGAAAGTCCGTTTTCATCAATTGGGCCAAAGTCGGCTTTCCATTTTGCGTTGCGCATATTGATGATGCCGTTGCTGGTAAATAGCATGCCGTTGCGGGCATTGCGTGTTGGCATCACACAGTCGAACATATCAATGCCCAGCGCGATGCTTTCCAGGATGTTGGCGGGAGTCCCCACGCCCATCAAATAGCGGGGCTTGTCGGCAGGAAGTATGCTGCAAACCAATTCGGTCATTTCATACATCATTTCGGCAGGTTCGCCCACCGAAAGCCCGCCAATAGCGTTGCCATCAGCGCCAACAGCAGCGATGGTTTCGGCTGAATGTTTGCGTAAATCTTTATAGGTAGAGCCCTGAACTATCGGAAACAAGCTCTGGTTATAGCCATAATGCGGATCGGTTTCGGCAAGCTGTTTCACGCAGCGTTGTAGCCATTGATGGGTTATTGCTGTTGATCTTACGGCATAATCGTAATCACAGGGATAGGGCGTGCATTCGTCGAAAGCCATAATAATATCGGCACCGATTGTTCGTTGAATATCCATCACCCGTTCAGGCGTAAACTTATGGCGCGAGCCGTCGATATGCGATTGAAAAGTTACGCCCTCTTCGGTCAGTTTGCGCCTGTCGCTGAGCGAATAAACCTGGTAGCCACCACTGTCGGTCAGTATGGGCTTGTTCCAGCCGATGAACTTATGCAGCCCACCGGCTTCTGATAGAATATCCAGGCCGGGACGCAAATAAAGATGATACGTATTTCCAAGAATAATCTGGGCTTGCACATCCTCATAAAGGTCGCGTTGATGCACCGCTTTTACCGTACCGGCTGTACCAACAGGCATAAAAATCGGTGTTTCTATCGTTCCGTGATCGGTAATTAATGTTCCTGCCCGTGCTGCACTTTTTGGATCTGTGTCCCTGATCTTAAAATCCATCCGTAAAAATTTCGGCAAAGGTAAGCCAAATCGTAAAGATTGGATAATTTTGCCCGAGCTTTAAAATCAGTTGCCCTCCATGGAGATAATCTACTTTTCTGTCGGTTTTGCTTTGTTTGTCGTTTTTATTCTGGCTTTTTTGGTGCAGTTGGTTTACTATTGGCTTGTTTTTGGACGACTGGCTTTTTATCGTCAGAAAAATGGAGGAGATGCAGTCTCGTCAATGCAGGAGGCTGTTTCCGTTGTTATCTCGGCCAGAAATGAATTTCATAACCTGGAGCAATTTTTGCCTCTGATTTTAGCGCAAGACTATCCCGACTTTGAAGTGGTGGTGGTAAACGACTGCTCGGATGACGAATCGTCTGAGTTTTTAGATCAGCTGGCACGCGAAAACAAAAAACTTAAAGTGGTGCAGCTGACCCAAAGCTTGAATTTTTTTCAGGGCAAAAAATTCCCGTTGAGCATGGGAATTAAGTCGGCCAAAAATGATTTATTGTTGCTCACCGATGCCGATTGCTATCCTGAAAATGACCAATGGATCAAACAGATGATGCAGGCGTATCAGCCGAAAACAGAAGTGCTTTTGGCTTACGGGCCTTATGAAAAAAAACCAGGTTTGCTCAATAAAATCATCCGTTTTGACACCCTTCATATCGCGATGCAGTATTTGTCGCTGGCCTTAATTGGTAAGCCGTATATGGGTGTGGGACGAAATTTGTCATACCGTAAAAGCTTGTTCTTGAAGAATAAAGGATTTACCTCGCACTATAAAATCAGCTCCGGCGATGATGATTTATTTATCAGTCAGGTGGCCAAAAAACACAATACCGACGTTTTGATTTCTGCTGAAAATCGGATGGTTTCGATCCCAAAAAAGACATTTTCGGCCTGGATAAGGCAAAAGCGTCGTCATCTGAGTACAGGTTTTTATTATACATTTTCTGTTAAATTTTTGCTTGGCATGTATGCTGGTTCCCAACTGCTTTTTTACGCCGGCTTTGTGGCTTTGCTTGTCGTTACGCCTTTTGCAATCATGAATCCGCACCCCTATATATATTATGGAATAGTGGTTTTTGTGTTTTTGCTGCGTCTAATCAGCCAGTGGATTGTTTTTTCAAAGGCCAGTCAAAAGCTGGGCGAGAAAGGGCTTTTCTGGATTTATCCCTGGGCTGAAATCTTTTTTGTTATTTTTACACCCTTGCTGGCAGTATCAAACTCGCTGGCCAAAAAACCAAAATGGAAGTAAAAACGCATTTAACCGAAAAAGCGAAACGCGATCTGGTGCTTATCAACAGGGCACTCAATGAGGGCGACCAAAAAGCCTACGCGGAATTGTTGCGCCTATATCGCGATGCCATTTACTTTTTGATGCTTAAAATGTCCAACAGTCACCTGGATGCCGAAGATCTGACCATAGAAGCCTTTGGAAAAGCCTTTAAAAATCTACGAAAATATACCGCTGATTTTGCTTTTTCGACTTGGCTCTATCGCATAGCTTCCAATAATTGCATCGACTTCATGCGCAAGCATAAACGCATCCCATCGGCAAGTGAGATGAACTGGACAGCAGACAAACAGGATGAGATACTTGATGATATAGATTCGGAAACTATTGATCCAGAGGAAAATATGATGCGTTTGCAGAAAATTAAACATATGCATCATGTGGTGGACAAACTCAAACCACACTACAAAAACCTGATCTTGCTGCGTTATTTTGATGAGTATAGCTACGAAGAGATTTGCCAGAAACTCAATCTACCACTGGGTACGGTGAAGGCGCAACTTTTTCGAGCCAGGGCTCTGCTGCTGCTGATCATGGAAAACAGCCGGGAGCAGCACTAACCCATTTTGCAAAACTCTTCGCTGCAAGTTGGGTTCAGGATACTACCCACCTTCTTTTGTTTTGAAATTGACTGCTCCAAAGGCGGCTTTTTGCTAACTTTGCAGTATCTAAAAATATTGACAGAATGAGCCCACAAAATGAGTTTCAAAATGCTGTTCTTCAAGGAATTCCAAATGAACTTCCACAGCCAAAAGATTACGATTCAACTATCAATCACGCCCCAAAGCGTAAGCCAATCTTAACTAAGGAAGAGAAAAAGCTCGCCTTAAAAAATGCGTTGCGCTATTTCCCTGAACGGCACCACGCTGTTCTGGCCAAAGAGTTTGCGGACGAACTGGAAAAATTCGGTCGTATCTATATGTATCGCTTTCGCCCTGAGTATAAAATTTCAGCCCGAAAAATCAACGATTTTCCGCATCAAAGCAAGCAAGCGGCAGCTATTATGCTCATGTTGAGCAACAACCTGGATTATGCTGTGGCACAACATCCGCATGAGTTGATTACCTATGGCGGAAATGGCGCGGTGTTCCAAAACTGGGCGCAGTATTTACTCACCATGCAGTATCTGGCAAAAATGACGGATAAACAAACTTTAGCCATGTATTCGGGCCATCCGATGGGGCTTTTCCCTTCGCATCCTGATGCGCCACGTGTGGTAGTTACAAACGGCATGGTTATTCCAAATTACTCAAAACCTGATGATTGGGAGAAATTTAACGCGCTGGGTGTTTCGCAATACGGACAAATGACAGCAGGTTCGTTTATGTATATCGGGCCGCAGGGTATTGTCCACGGAACAACAATCACAGTGCTGAATGCCGGCAGAATGAGGCAGCATCCGAATTATAAAGGGGGTATAAAATTATTTATAACCTCCGGACTTGGCGGTATGAGCGGCGCGCAGCCTAAAGCCGGAAATATAGCCGGCGTGGTAAGCATTACTGCTGAGATAAATCCTAAAGCAGCACGTAAACGCCATGAACAGGGCTGGGTTGATGAGATTATTGAAGATGCCGATGCAGCTATTGATGCCGCATTGCTTTGGAAACAGAAAAATGAAGCGCACTCCATCGCTTTCCTTGGTAATATCGTTACACTCTGGGAACGCCTTGCAGCACGCGAGATAGATGTGGATATGGGTTCCGACCAAACTTCTTTGCATAATCCATGGGCAGGAGGTTATTATCCGGTTGATGTGTCTTACGAAGAAAGCAATGTCATGATGGCAGAGAATCCTGAAAAATTCAAAGAGTTGGTGCAGCAATCCCTTGTCAGGCAGGTGGAAGCCATCAATAAGCTGACGAAAGCAGGGATGTATTTCTTTGATTATGGCAATGCCTTTTTGTTAGAAAGCAGTCGCGCCGGCGCGGATATCCTGAACGAAAAAGGCGACTTTAAATATCCTTCCTACGTGCAGGATATTATGGGGCCAAAATGCTTCGACTATGGTTTCGGGCCTTTTAGGTGGGTTTGTGCTTCATCAGATCCTGAGGATTTGGTAAAGACCGATAAGATTGCCTGCGAAGTACTCGAAGAGATTGCTAAAACAGCACCCGCCGAAATCAAAGAGCAGATGAATGATAATATCCACTGGATCAAGGAAGCGCAGAAAAACAAAATGGTGGTTGGGTCGCAGGCGCGTATTTTGTATGCCGATGCAGAAGGCCGGATAAAAATCGCGGCGGCTTTTAACAAAGCCATTGCTGCCGGCGAATTGAGCGGTCCGGTAATTCTTGGACGCGATCACCACGATGTTTCCGGAACGGATTCGCCCTATCGCGAAACCTCAAATATATACGACGGATCGAGCTATACAGCTGACATGGCTATCCAAAATGTGATTGGTGACGCCTTTAGAGGAGCCACCTGGGTTTCTATTCACAATGGCGGCGGCGTGGGTTGGGGCGAAGTGATCAACGGCGGTTTTGGCATGCTGCTCGATGGCACTACCGAAGCCGATCGTCGCTTGCGCATGATGCTTCACTGGGATGTAAATAACGGCATCGCCAGACGCAGCTGGGCCAGAAATGAAGAAGCTGTTTTTGCGATCAAACGTGCTATGCAGCAGGAGCCTTTGCTAGAGGTAACGCTGCCAAATTTTGCTGATGAAACGCTGATTGATAAAGCTTTGGAGTTATAAAAATAAAACTTTCACCTATAAAAAAAGGCTGCCCGAATCATTTCAGGCAGCCTTTTTTGACTTCCGTTTGCAGAACTTGTTTGATAGTAAGTTTCTGATTTGTAAGTTGTCCATCGATTTGCATGGTGGCAATATGCAATCCTTTTTAGAGGAAGAATTTCCGAAAAAACCGAAACCATTAACCAAAATAGTTTTACCTTTGGCTACGCTTACAACAAATCAACCGGTATGTTAGAAACCTACACCTATCCCAGTGGCTTTGCGCTAATGTACGTTTACAACCAAGGTGGTGATATGAGCAGTATTTTAGGGTTTTTTGGCAGCTACTGGGGAAGCTTGTGGAAAGGCACTCAGCAAAACCAACGTGGGCAGTGGATTAATTATCAATCCCCAAGCCTCTATATTAGAAATTCTTACGATGATTATGGCTATCCCACGGGTACAATAGCGCGAAAAGTACCCACTATGACTTTAGTTCAAGACTACCGCTACGGTTTTGAATCAACAACCGGAAATTTAAGCTATCGCACTGATGCTCTCAGAGGACTAACCGAGAGCTTCACTTATGATGACGATGATCTGCACAGCCGCCTCACCAGCTGGAGCATAAACAGCCAAAACCTTGCCGAACTACAGTATCAGCCAAACGGCAATATCAGCCGCAAAACCGATGTAAGCACGGCTCTTGACAGTTATAATTACCAATACCCGCAGGGCAAACCACATGCCGTTACCAGCGTGTCGCAACCCACAACGGCTTTTGTAAGTGCTGCACCGGAACAAAGCATTACTTATACTCCTTTTAATAAGGTAAGCAACCTTAGCAATGCATATCCCAGTGGCATAAGCTATGAGCTTGACATAATTTATGGGCCAAATAATCAGCGCAAATACAGCCGACTTATTGCTGATGATAGAGCGCAAATACCACTTATTACGGACACCTATTACTTGGGGCAATACGAAACCAAAAGAGACATTCCGACATTTGAACAAAAAATCCACTACCTCAACAGCCCCACCGGTTTGTTTGGCATTTTGGTGAAACAAGCCAACAGCGAGCAGTTGTATTATGTACTAAAAGATCACTTGGGTTCGATTACGGGCATTACAGATGTCTCCGGCAATATATTAGAAGACCTGAGCTACGATCCTTGGGGCCGCCGTAGAAACGCGTACGACTGGACAGACTACAATGTTTCTCCCACCCTATTCGATCGCGGCTTTACCGGCCACGAACACCTCAGCCAGTTTGGCTTAATAAACATGAACGGCCGTGTTTACGATCCTTTCCTGGCACGCTTCCTCTCGCCCGACCCTTATGTACAGGCACCGGATTACAGCCAAAACTACAACCGCTACAGCTATGCCTGGAATAACCCGCTGAAATATACTGATCCGAGTGGGGAGTTTATATTTACTGCCTTAGCTATTTTAACAGGTCAATTGTGGGCTTTACCTATCACGATTGGAGCTGATATTGGAGCAATTACCGGCGGCATAAGGGGTGCAAATTCTGATG
>Ga0265293_10005032_pt1 | contig 22586 bp, 20 predicted proteins | sample Munlanlewell138R_FD_192505 | JGI IMG/M metagenome (GOLD analysis project Ga0265293, IMG submission 192505) | Leachate microbial communities from a municipal landfill in Southern Ontario, Canada - Leachate well 138R | ecosystem: Engineered > Solid waste > Landfill > Unclassified | place: Canada... | reverse complement strand
GTGAAGTCGAACGGTGTGGAGTACGTGCAGCTCGCTCATAACGAGTGGGTGGACGGCAGGTCGCGCACCAAGGTTGTGCACGGCTTCGGGCGTAAGGACCGCCTCGATCAGGAGGCGCTGAAGCGGCTCATCAGCAGCATCAGTCGTTTCCTGGATCCAGGTGACGCCGCTATCGTGCAGCAGGACTTGGGTCTGGAGACGCCGTTCGAGTTCCTGGGCGCCAAGGAGTACGGCGGCACCTACCTGCTGGATGGTCTGTGGGAACGGCTCGGTATCGGTGGGGTGCTGAAGAAGCTGGCCGGCGAGCGCGAGTTCGGGGTGGACGTGGAGCGGTTGCTGTTCGCGCTGGTGGCGCAGCGCGCCCTGGCGCCGGGCAGCAAGCTGGCGGCGGAAACGTGGGTGAACGACGTCGCCTTCGTCGATGGGTTGCCTGAGGTGGAGGTGCAGCAGCTTTACCGCGCCATGGACTTCCTGCTTTCAGCGCATGATGACATCCAGCGTGAGGTGTTCTGGAGCGTGAAGAACCTCTTCAACCTTGAGGTGGACCTGATCTTCGTGGATACCACCAGCACCTACTTCGAGATCGAAGGCGAAGACGCTGATGTCGCCGGGGAGGGTGCCGAGGCTGCCGACGAGACTGCTGCCGGTTTGCGGAAGCGCGGTTACAGCAAGGACAGTCGGGCGGATCTGGCGCAGGCGGTGCTCGGCTTCGCCGTTACCAGGGACGGCATCCCGGTCAGGTGCTGGGTGTGGCCCGGCAACACGGTGGACGTTTCGGTGGTGGAGGAAGTCAAGAAGGACCTGAACGACTGGAAGCTGGGTCGGGTGATCATGGTGATGGACACCGGCTTCAACAGCGCGGAGAACCGCCGCACCCTGCAGGGCGCCGGCGACGCGTTCATCATCGGCGAGAAGATGCGCCTGGGCAAAGGCGGCACCCTGCCCGAGGCGCTGACCAGAGCGGGGCGATACAAGACGCTGGCGAACGGCCTACGCGTCAAGGAAGTCATCATCAACCAAGGTAGCGTCGCCGCCAGGCGTTTCGTGGTGGTGCATAACCCGGAGCAAGCCGAACGCGATGAGATGAAACGGAACGACATCATTGCTGAGGCGGAGCGCCGCCTGGCCGGCCTGGGTGACCTGACGGGTAAGAGCCACACCAAGGCGGTGTGTGACCTGCGGGCGCATAAGGTGTTCGGGCGTTACCTGCGGGAACTGAAGAGCGGCGCCTTGAAGTTGGATAAGGCCAAGATCGCCGCCGAAGCGAAGCTGGATGGTAAGTACCTGATCAGCACCAGCGACGAGCACCTGAGCACCGAGGATGTGGTGTTGGGTTACAAGCAGCTTCACGAGATTGAGCGCGTGAACCGCGACCTGAAGCACACGGTGGACGTGCGGCCGGTGTATCACCGCCGCGGTGACCGCATCAAAGCGCACGTTCTCTTGTGCTGGCTGGCACTGTTACTGATCCGCATCGCGGAGAACGAATCCGGCGAGAGCTGGCATCAACTCAAGAAGGTTTTCCGACCATTGTTGGTAGCCGAACACCAGACCCAGCACGGGGTCATCAGCCAAACGAACAAGCTCACCCCAGAGCAGAAGCGCGTGCTGGACGGGCTTAACCTGAGGGCCCCGAAGCGTTAACCTGGCGATCCCGACCCCCAAGAAGGCCTGAAACAGCATAGTTACACTAGCATCCCGGCCGCCGACCGCGATTCTTGCGTTGGGGACGGGCTTACTCATGCCTTTGTGTGGCTAGGGACTGTCAAACGCCAGACTGACGCCACGGCTTCTTAGGGCGCTGTTACGGGATGTGCCCGCCAAGAAATCCCGCGATTTCCTTGCGAATATAGAAATGTGAACATGATGAGAGCATTGCGCGAGCCTGCCGGTCTGCGTCCAAAATGTGTCGATCTTGAGGCCTTTTGGGCCCATTTCGAGTCCTTAGTCACGGTACGTCATGAGAACTCCGTGCTGTTTCTCATGTGGTTGAATGCTTGACACTAGGCGCCAAGGAGGGTGTCTCGTGTCAGCACAAGTTCCGCCTGGACGCGCGTACCTCTCATGAACCTTGTCAAGGCCTAGGCAAGGGCTCCGATTCCTCACCTCTACACGGCGACGCTACATGTCGCGCCCACAGCTCACCATTGAGTAAGAGAACCTTGATTCTCGCCGCGGCATACTTACGCCACGATTTCTTGAGGGGGGCCGCATGCAGGAGTTCGGCAAGCACTACATTGGCGTAGCCTTTCTGTCCATGTTCTTCATTCCGGGGTTGCGTTCGTTGGTGTTCGATGCTGAGCCCGACGGGGTGCTCGAAACCATCGCCGCCTTCTTGTGGCCAATCGGCATCCCAAGTCAAGTCCCTTTAAGTCTGTAAATCCCTCCAAGGCCAGTCATCGCTAGGCTGCCAATCCCACCTCCTCTCTGGCGGGCTTCGGCGAAGCCGACACCGCCTCGAGCAGATCCATGTCGAGGTACTTGCGGCCCGAGAGCCACTCCTCGCTCTGCTCCACGCACAAGGCCGTCACCAGCCGCAGGCACGCTTCCCGGTTCGGGAAGATCCTAACCACCCGGGTTCGGCGCTTCAGCTCCTGATTGAAGCGCTCCAAGCCGTTCGTCGAGCGGATGCGCCGCCGGTGGGACTCCGGGAACGAGAAGCACGCCAGCGTGGCCTCGATACCTGTTTCGATCCACTCCGCCACCGCCGGGTGCGAGGCGCTCCAGCGCTCCACCACGCCCCTGGCGGCCTCCAGCGCCCACTCCCGGTCGGGCGCGGCGTAGATCGCCTTCAGGTCGCTCGTGAGCGCCGCCTGATGCTTCCTCGCCACCTTGCCGCGCGCGTTGCGAAGGAAGTGCACCTGGCAACGCTGCCAAGCAGCGCCCTGGAAGTGGCGCTGGATCGCGGCCACCAGGCCCTTGTGGTCATCGCTCGTCACGAGCTGCACGCCATGCAGGCCGCGCTCCTTCAGCTTGCGGAAGAGCGCGTCGTAGGTCGCCTCGGATTCGCTGTCGGCCACGTCCACCGCCAGCAGCTCGCGCTGCCCGTCCTCCCTCACGCCCTTCACCACCAGCACGCCCTGGCTCACCACGCGGCCATCAACCCGCACATGCTCGTAGCGCGCGTCCACCACCAGATACGGGTACGCGACGTCGCCTAAGCGCCGCTCACGCCACGCGCTCAGGTCGGCGTCGAGCTGGCCCGTCAGGCGGCTCACCGTCGACTTGCTGAAGCTCGTCCCGCACAGCACCTCGGTGATGTCCTTGACCTTCCGGGTGCTGACTCCCTCTAGGTACATCTCCATCAGCGACAGCACCAGCGCCTTCTCGCTGCGCTGATAACGGTCGAAGAGCTCCGTCTTGAAGGTGCCCTCGCGGTCCATCGGCACCAGCAGGGAGAGCGTGCCCACGCGCGTCTTGAGCTGCCGGGGGCGGTAACCGTTCCTATACCCGCGCCGCTCCTCGGTGCGCTCGTGCGGGTCGGCGTTCAGGTGCAGGGTGATCTCCTCCTCCAGCAGCCGCTGCAGCGCCACCTGGATGATGTCGCGGAAGAAGTCGGGTTGATCGATCAGCGCCTCACGCACGCGCGCCGCCATAGGACTATCCTTCAGTTGAGCCATCGTGCCACTCCGTTCCTGGGTTTGTTCGCACTTCCCATTTTGGAGGAGCGATGGCTCCTTTCTCTCACGAGAAAGTCGCAGAGCCATCCAATTTACAGAGCTTACGGGGCGCGGTCTGCCAGCGGGGTGGGAGAACGATCTGGCAGTGACCAGAAAGCTAGGTAGCGAGTGGCTGCGTTCGGGGAAGGCGCTCGCGTTGCGGGTGCCGAGTGCCTTGGTGCCGGACGGTAGGAACCTGCTCGTCAACCCAGCCCATCCGGCCATGGCGCAGATCAGGGAGTCGCGCCGGCTTCCGTTCCGCTACAACAACAGACTGCTCTGACCGGTCCTAACTGTCCGGTGGCGTCGTACCACTGGTGCGTCTGGCGACCCACACCCCGCCCAGCACCACGGCGACCACCACCAGCGGCAGCACGAAGTCGGGTATGCGGCGGGCTAGTCCGGCGCCCCACTCCTGCAGCCTGAACTGCGCCTCCACGTCCATGAAGCCGCCCAGGTTAGCGGTGCCTTCGGTGAGCAAAAATAGTAGGCCCACGCCCACGAACACTAGGCCGGAGACTAGGGCTGTTGAATGTGTGCGCAAGGGCCCGATGCGTAGCTCCTTGCCGCGCAGCCAGCGGCGTCTGCCTAACTGGAAGCGGTCCCAGAGCAGAGCCAGCACGAAGAGCGGCACGGCCATGCCCAGCGCGTAGAACGCCATGAGCAGCCCACCGTAAACGGGGTCTGCGCCCGCCACCGCGAAGGTGAGCACCGCCCCCAGGAGCGGCCCCGAGCAGAAGCCCGCGAAGCCGTAGACGGCACCGAGCGCCACTACGGACGCGTTCCCACGCGCGCCGGTACCGCTACCTGCGGCCGAACCTGCCGCGTTGGCGGGCAGGAACGAGAAGCCGCGCCCTAGAATGGTGAGGAGCCCGAAGAAGATGAGCAGCGCGCCGCCCACTGTAGTCACCAGTCCGCGGTGCTGGGTGACAAGGCTGCCCATGGCTCCTACGCCTGCGCCCAGCGGTACGAGGACTAGGGCCAGGCCAGCGTAGAAGAGGGCCGTGCGTCCAACCAGCCGACCCCAGCCGTCGAACGCGTAAGCGAAGAAGCTGGGCAACAGCAATGCGGAGCAGGGACTCACAAGGGCGAAGAGTCCACCGAGGAACGCCCCGGCCAAGCCGATGTCTAGCATCTAGCCGGTTATCGCTTGGTGGCGAGCGCCTGCTGGATGACGCTGGTGAACACGGAGGTGGGTTGCGCCCCCACCAGTGGGTGGCCGTCGATGACGAACGACGGCGTGCCCGTCATGTTCAGCGCCTGGCCCTGCATGGCGTCCGCGGCTATGGCGGGGTCGAAGCGGTCCGAGTTCATGTCCGCCTCGAAGCGCGCCAGGTCAGGCACGCCCACTTGACGAGCGAACATCAGCAGCCGCTCGGGGGTCAGGTCGTGGTGGCCGCTTTCGGGCGCGCCTGAGAACACCGCCTGGTTGAACTCCCAGAAGAGCCCTTGCTCGGCGGCAGCGCGACCCGCGCGCGCTGCTAGCAGCGACGCCTCACCGAAGATGGGGTAGTCGCGCCACTCCAGGCGCAGCTGGCCGGACTCAACGAAACGTTCCACAATCTCGGGTTCGGTGACGGTGCTGTGGCGCGCGCAGAACGGGCAGCGGTAATCCGAGAAGACAACCATGACCACCGGGGCGTCGGGTGATCCGAGTGCGAACGGGTCGCTGGCGTCGCGCCGTGCCTGCTCACCTAGCGGGCCGCTGGTAGTGCGGACGAGGTACTGCTGGGCGGGTTCCGCGCTGCCGCGCCCAAGCAGGTAACCAGATAGGAACAGGCCCGCGGCCAGGGTGAGGCCCACCGCCCAGCGCACGCCCGGATTGCTCTTGTTCTTGGTGCTCACGTAGGAGAACCCCCTTAGTTAACCGATGGTAGCGGGGTTCGGTCAGGACATCTGTCTCGGTCGCTTCACGGGTGCGGTCGTTGCGTTGGTTTCGGCCTTCGAGCGCCTACCGCGATTGTCGGGCGGCATTTACGCGCGGGTAAGCGCCGCCAGGAACGCATCCGGGTCGTCGAGAGCCAACTGGATCGTGGTGGCCTCGACCCTCCCGAAGGTTAGTCCGTAGACAGCGATGGGCTCCTTCAGCTCGAGGGTCACGTCGTGCCGCGAGCCGAACGTCATAACGTCCTCATCGTCCTCGGCGGGCTTGGCCTTCTCGTTCTGTACCAAGGCGCGTGCGTCCACCACTGCGCTTACGTTGCCTAGGTCTACGACCGCCTCCTGCCACAACCCTTGCGAAAGCCGGAGCTTGGCGCCTTCTAGTCGGTGCGGCCTCTGCCTGACCGAAGCCAGGTCGCCGAGCGTCCACAGCAGCGTGTAGATGTGCAGCGCGGTAGCTATCCAGGCACCCCACGCGCTGTAGTGATGCACCACCACGTGAATCGGCACAGCCTCGATGACCACGAAGATGGAGAGGCCTATGAACAGTGTCTCGTCGCGGCGGCGGTGATAAGTGAAGGTGGTGACCCCGTCGCGCCGGCCCCGCGTGAACCAGCCGGCGGTGAGGTTGTGGAGCTGCGCCACTTCGGTAACCGCGAGCCGCATGGCCGGCACTATGGGCAGCGCTACGAAGGTTCTCTCGGTGGCGACGGTTAGGGCTGTAACGAACGAGTAACCCTCGCGCTGCGCCCCGCGTGTGGCGCGGGTCAGCTGCGTTAGCTTCACAGCGAATAGTCCGAACGCGGCGATCTCGCCAACGATAGCGAGGCCCGCCACGGCCGCGAGGATGGACCCCAGGCCCAGCTCCAGCGCCGACAATTGCGCTATGGCGTACGGGATGAGCAGGTAGAGAAGGCGCTTCGGCTTGATCCATGGCCTGAGCCAGCGCGGTATGCGGGGACCGGTCGTAACGAAACGCGGCGTGTTCCACACCCACGCCAGCAGGAGCACGAACAGCGGCAGCACCAGTATGAGGTCGAACAGGATGCTGGAGTCGCGGGCGTTCCAGCCGGCTGGCAGGCCGCCCGGCCACTCGGCCAGGAGCGGGAGCGTTAGCACCCACACCTCTACCGCGGCCAGAGCCACTACCAACAGGGTGACGATTAGGGCGGTGCTAGGCCGGAACCCAGCACGCATTACGGCTCGGAACATGCTTGCCCCCTATACTCCAGGCTCAATACGCGTTGGGGCATGGTGGCATAGGAGCAGGCGCTGTGGAGGGACGAACGTCCCGCTGGCAAAGCAGCTTGTGTAGAGGGTGAAGCGATCTCGACTTACAGCTTCCTCTCGTCCACAATCCGCCTGAGCTTCCCGCCCGCCGAGCGCGGCACCTCCCCGGGCCCCATAAGCGTGACCTTCACTCCGATGCCAACGATGTCGCGGATCTTGTGCTGGATGTGCGCGCGCAGCTCGTCGACCTTGCGGTCCACCTCGATGATGCCGCCCTCCAGCACGCCCTGGCCCACGCGGTTGAACGCTTCGGGGGTGAGTTCCAGCTTGAGTTCCAGCTCGTCGAGGGTGCCCTGGCGGCGCACGATCAGCTGGTAGTGAGCGGAGGCTTGCGACACGAGCTGCAGCGCCGCCTCAATCTGGGTTGGGTACACGTTCACGCCGCGGATGACCATCATGTCGTCTGAGCGGCCGCGGATCAGGCCTATACGCGCGTGCGTGCGGCCGCTGGGGCCGGGCTCGTGCGTGATGTTCGTGATGTCGCCCGTCCAGTAACGCAGTAACGGCACACCCTCCTTGGTGAGGGTGGTTATTACCAGCACGCCCTCCTCACCGTCGGGCACGGGGTCGCCCGTGTCGCGGTCGAGGATCTCCGGGTAGAAGTGGTCCTCCCACAGGTAACTACCCTGACCCTCGTCGTGCGCCTCGTTCGCCACGCCCGGACCGATTATCTCCGTGAGGCCGTAGATGTTCGAGGCCTTGATGCCCAACCCGGCTTCCACGTCCGCGCGGATGGCCTCGGTCCAGGGCTCGGCGCCGAGTATGCCGTACTGCAGGGGTATCTCCTCAGGGCTGATGCCGCGCCGACGGAACTCTTCTGCCAGCGTCTGCGCGTACGAGGGCGTGCAGGCGATGATGCCCGGTTGCAGGTCGAGAATGAGGCCGATCTGCCGCTCGGTCATGCCGCCGGAGACGGGTACCACCGTGAGTCCTAGGCGTTCGCCGCCGCCGTGTAGGCCTAGGCCGCCTGTGAATAGGCCGTAGCCGTAAGCGTTATGGAACACCATCCCGGGCGTAGCGCCGGCCGCAGCCAGGCTGCGGGCGTTCACCTCGGCGAACACGTTAAGGTCGCCTCGCGTGTACCCCATCACGGTGGGTTTGCCGGTGGTGCCCGACGAGGCGTGCACCCGTGCCAGCTCGCTACGCGGCACGGCCAGCAGGCCGAACGGGTAATTGTCCTGTACGTCGTCCTTACGGGTGATGGGCAGTTTCGTGATGTCGTCGATGCTCCGAACGTCGCCAGGACTCACGCCCGCCTCGCTCAGCCGCTCCCGGTAGAAGGGCACGTGCTCGTAAAGGCGTGCCACCAGGTTGGTCAGGCGCTGGCTCTGCAGCTCGCGCAGCTGCTCGCGGGGCATGGTCTCTATCTCTGGCTGAAACATCACCGCTCCTTATGGTGTGGGCCGGTCTTGGAGGGCCGGGGTTACGTGGGCTCGGCGTTGGTGTCGGCGCGGGGCCGCCGGTAGACCGTGCCGGTGAAGAGCGCCACCAGCTCCTCGCCGGAGCGCACCTCCACCCGGTAGGTGGCCACGCGGCGCCCTACGTGCTCGGCGCGGGCCTCGGCCACGAGCACGTCGCCAGGGCGCACTGCTCGGAAGTAGTCCATGTGCACGGACAGAGCGACAGCGTCGGCGTCGCCTGAGTTGGACGCCAGCGCGAACGCTTCGTCGGCCAGGGCGTACACGAATCCGCCGTGGCCGGTGCCGTGCATGTTGGTGTGGCCCTCCCCGACGACGGCGCGGAGAACGGCGTGGTCGCGTTGGAGTAGCACCTGCTGGAAACCCAGGGTAGTGGCGAGGCTCATTGAGCGCTGCCTACGGTCATCGACCGCCTCCTGTGATGGCGGGGCGCTGGTCAGAAGCACCCTACGGTTTGGCGTTTCGTTTGGGAGCATACCGTAGCGCTCGGATATCGCGCCCGGGAAGCGAAGTTGGGCATTGAGTGAGGGGCCCACTCGGTGCTGTTACCGATTGGTGAAGGTTAGGAATCCTTCCTACTCCAACTCGTGCGCCTGGTTGCGTTATGCTCGCACCAAGTAATCAAAGTGCAGGGCGCGCAATCTTCCCCCGCGTTACCTTTGTGCCCCGCCACACGCAGCCTTCCGAGGGGCAGCGTCTGCTAGGTGTTCCCAGGCTCTTTCAGCGCCGGGCGTCCGCGGCGGGTTGCCTCCACCGAAGCCAGGCACGACCGTCCGCGCCCCAAGCGCGGCTCGTGAAGGAAGTAGGAGGAACACATGGCCCGACGTTTCGTAAGCTTGTTGCTCGCAGTCGGTCTGCTGATGGCAGGAGTAGCGTTCGCGCAAACCCTGCGCATCGGAGCCGTAGCCGCGGCCACCGGTTCGGCCGCCGCCCTCGGCGAGCCCGAAGCCAACACCTTCCGCATGCTGCAGGACCACTTCAACGCCCAAGGCGGCATTGGCGGTATACCGGTCGAGATCATCTTCCTCGACAGCGCCACGGACACGGGCCAGGCGGTAACGAACGTCAACCGGCTCATCCAGGAGAACGACGTTCACGTCATCATCTGCTGCACTATCTCGGCTAACTCGCTGGCCATCATCGACGCGGTGCAGGAAGCTCAAGTGCCCAATATCAGCCTCGCCGCTGCCGCGCAGATCATCGAGCCGGTAGATGAGCGCTTCTGGGTCTTCAAGACCCCGCAGACGGACCGCCTCATGATTCACGGCATCGTTGAGGACATGGTGGCTAACGGCCTCACCACCGTCGCGTTCCTCGGCATCGACGACGCTTACGGCGAGGGCGGCCTGGTGGAACTGCAGGCAGCTGTTGAGGGTACCGGCATCGAGATAGTAACGACAGAGCGTTACGGCCGCAACGACACCAGCGTCACCGCGCAGGCCCTGAACGTGGTGGCCCGCCGGCCTGACGCCGCCCTCATCTGGGGCGTGGTGCGCGACACTGCTCTGGTGGTCGAAGCGCTCGACGACCGCGGTTACCAGGGCATGGTGTACGTGAGCCACGGCGTGGGTAACCCCAGCTTCCTCGAGCTGGCTGGCGACGCCGCTGAGGGCGTGCGCCTGCCGATCGGCCCCATGATCGTGGTGGACGAGATGGACGACGCCAACCCCATCAAGGCCGTAGCGCGCGCTTACGTCGATGACTACGAAGCCGCCTTCGGTGCCGGCACCGCCAGCACGTTCGGCGGGCACGCCTGGGACGCCGTGAAGGCGTTCGAGCTGGCCGTGCTGCACGCGCAGGAGCAGGGCACCCTCGACCTGAGCGACACGGCCGCTGCGCGCGCCGCCATCCGCGACGCGCTGGAAGCCATGCCCGAGTTCGTGGGTGTGGGCGGCGTGTTCAACTTCACGCCGGAAGACCACCTGGGTCTCGATACGCGCGCGCTGGTGATCGTTGAAGTCAGCGGCGGCGATTGGCGCCTGGCTCGGTGAGAGTCGAGGCGTGAGCGGAGCCCTAGTGGCGACCGCTTGAAGGCGAACCGCGTGGCGCCGAGCGAGCAGCTCGGCGCCACAAGGCCGCCGGAACCTTGCACATGACCAAAGACACGGACGGCACCGATCTTGTTTGACATCCCCCTCATCCTTGCCTCCGAAGGGCTGATAAACGGCGCCATCTACGCCCTGGTGGCGCTCGGCCTCGTGGTTCTCTACTCCGTAACCAACGTGATCAACGTGGCGCAGGGCGAGTTCGTCATGCTCTCCGCGCTAACGGTCGCTAGCCTGCGCGCCCAGCAAGTACCTGGCACCGTTTACCTGGTTATCGCCGGCTTGCTGGCGTGGGCTCTGCTCGACGTGGCCAAGCACCTGCGGAGCCGTGCGCCCATGAAGGCGCTCGTCTCGTTAGCGTGGCCGCTCGTGGCGGGTGCCAGCGTGTACTTCATCGTGCTGCTAGCTAGTCGCGCGTCTCTCCCATATCTTGTGCAGATACTCTTGGCCGTGGGGCTAACCACGCTCCTCGGCCCTATCTTCTTCAGGACCATGATCCAGCCGCTACCCAGGGCGTCGGTGGTGGTGTTCCTCATCCTCACCATCGGCCTGCACCTGGCGCTAACCGGCATAGGGCTGGCGTTCTGGGGGCCGCAGCCGTACACGCTGCCGCCGTTCCAGTCAGGCTCCGGGCTCCGGCTAGGAGCCGCCTACTTCGGGCCGCAGGCGCTCTGGCTGCTCGCGGTGGTGGCGCTACTGCTGGTGGGCCTGTGGTGGTTCTTCGGCCGCACGCTGCAGGGCAAAGCGCTGCGTGCCGCCAGCGTCAATAGGCTCGGCGCCAGGCTCAGCGGCATCAGCGTGGTGCGCGCGGGCAGCGTGGCGTTCACGCTCTCCGTGTTCCTCAGCGCCGTGGCGGGCGTGCTCATCACGCCCATCACCAAGATGGCGTACGACTTCGGTTTCATGCTCGGCCTGAAAGGCTTCATCGGCGCCATCATCGGCGGCCTCGTGAGCCCCGTCCTGGCCGTGGCCGGCGCCCTCTTCGTGGGGGTAGCCGAGCAGTTCACCGCCTTCTACATCAGCTCCGCCTACAAAGAGGTGCTGGTGTTCCTCCTGATAATCCCCGTGCTGCTGGTGCGCTCGTTCCAGCACCTCGACTTCGAGGAGCACGTGGAATGAAGGCGCTGTTCTCGCCTGGCGCCGCCCGCTACATACGCGGCGGACTGTTGGCGCTCTTCCTGCTGGTAATGGTCCTGCTGCCGCTGCTGGCGTCGCCGTTCACGCTGCGGCTCGCCAACGTCATCGGCATGTACGCGCTGGTGGCCATGGGCCTCGTGCTGCTGACGGGCTACGCCGGCTTGGCCTCGCTGGGGCAGGCAGCGTTCATGGGTACGGGCGCCTATACGGCGGCCATCGTGGCCAGCCGCTACGGGGTCAACCCGTGGCTGGCGCTGGTGGTTGGCATCGTGCTGTCGGTGATCATCGCCTGGCTCATCGGGCTGGTGACGCTGCGGCTCAAGGGGCACTTCCTTGCCCTCGCCACCTTGGCGTGGGGCCTAGTCATCACTGGCATCCTGCGCAACTGGATCCCCGTAACCGGCGGCAGCACCGGCCTCGGCGGGGCCACCGGTCACCGGTTCCCGCCACTGTCGTTCTTCGGCACCGAGCTACGCGGCGACCGCCTGTACTTCGTGCTCGTGTGGGGCGCGCTGCTGCTGGTGCTGCTGCTCACGAGCAACCTCATGCGCTCCCGCGTTGGCCGGGCCATTCAGAGCCTGCGGACCGGCTCGGTGGCGGCGGCCAGCTTCGGCGTCAACGTGCAGTCCTTGAAGATGCTCACCTTCCTGCTAGCGGCCGCCTTCGCGGGCCTGGCGGGCGGGCTTTACGCCTTCCGGGAGCGGTACGTGGTGCCCGGCATAGCGAGCCTCGATTCCAGCATCGACGTGCTCATCATGGCCGTAGTGGGCGGCCTCACCAGCTTGTGGGGCGCGCTGGCTGGCGCCACGATCTTCGTGCTCCTCAAGGAGCAGCTGCAGCAGGTCATGCCGCTCATAGTTGGTCGCACCGGCAACTACGAGATCATCGCGTTCGGGCTCATAGTCATCGTGGTGTTGCAGCGTGCGCGGCGTGGGCTCATGCCCATGCTGGATGGGCTGCTGCCCAAACCGCCCCCCAAACCTGTGAAGGAGCAGGCGGCGCCCCTGCCGCCCGGGCCCAGCTCGAACGTCGCCCAGGGAGAGGCGCTCCTCTCGCTCGAGGGTGTGGGCCGCAACTTCGGCGGCCTGGCGGCGGTGCACGAGCTCGACTTCGACGTTCGCAAAGGGCAGATCACCGGCCTAATCGGCCCGAACGGGGCAGGTAAGACCACCGTCTTCAACCTCATCACGGGCGTGCTGCAAGTGAGCGCCGGGCAGATCCGCTTCGCCGGCCAGGCCATCCAGCGCAAACCGCCGCACGCGGTGGCGCGGCTCGGGATCGCGCGCACGTTCCAGCACCTCAACGTCATCGGCTCCATGACGCTCCTCGACAACGTGCTACTGGGCGCCTACGCCCGCACGCGCGCCGGCCTGTTCCGTGGCATGCTCCGGCTGGATAGGGCCGAGGACGAGAGCGCCCGCGCTGAGGCGCTGCGTCAACTGAAGCGCGTGGGCTTAGGGGACGACCCGTTCGCAACGGCCGACAGCCTGCCGCTAGGCAAGCTTAGGTTGCTGGAGGTAGCGCGCGCCCTGATGGCTGACCCCGTGCTGCTGCTCCTCGACGAACCCGCCGCCGGCCTCAGGCGGCACGAGAAGGAGGAGCTGATCGACCTCGTGAAGCGCCTCAAGGCGGAAGGCGCCACGGTGCTGCTGGTGGAGCACGACATGGAAGTGGTCATGAGCCTGGCCGACCACGTGGTGGTCATGAACCACGGGCAGAAGCTGGCTGAGGGCACCCCCACCGAAGTGCGCCGCGACCCGCGCGTGCTCGAGGCTTACCTCGGTAAGGAGGCGGCGTGAGCAGCAGCGTGAGCAGCGATGTGAGCACGGTGCCGGGGGGTAAACCTGACGCCCTGGAGGCGCGCCGCGCTGCCGCCGCGGAAGCGGTGCTGGTGACTCACGACCTCAACGTCCGTTACGGCGGTGTTCAGGCGCTGACCGATGTGAACGTGAGCGTGCTGCAAGGCGAGCTGGTCACGGTCATCGGCGCCAACGGTGCCGGCAAGTCGAGCCTGGTCAACTCCATCGTTGGCGTGGTGCCTAAGGCTGGCGGCCGGGTGGAGTTCGCGGGCCACGACATTACCGGCGCCATCCCCGAGGAGCTGGTGGGGCAGGGCGTGGTGCTGGTACCCGAGCGCCGCGAGCTGTTCCCGGCGCTGGCCGTGGAGGACAACCTGCGCCTGGGCGCCTACGCCCGCGCGCGGCTAGGGCGCAAGGTGATAAGCGACGACCTGGCGCGCGTGTACGACACCTTCCCACGCTTGGCGGAGCGCCGCACGCAGCTGGCGGGCACCATGTCGGGCGGCGAGCAGCAGATGCTCGCCATAGGCCGCGCCATGATGGCCAGCCCGCGCCTGTTGCTCCTGGACGAGCCCAGCCTGGGCTTGGCGCCCCTGATAGTGGAGGAGATCTTCAAGGTGGTGGCTGACCTGCGCGGATCGGGCGCCACGGTGCTGCTCATCGAGCAGAACGCGCGTGCCGCGCTGCGGTTAGCGGACCACGCCTACCTGCTGGAGGCTGGCACCGTGCGCCTGGGCGCGTCGGCCGCCGCCATGGCTGGCGACGAGCGGGTGGCTAGGGCGTACCTGGGTGGTGGGGTGTGAGCGCTGCTAGGCGGCGCGGTTCTGTCGACACCGCATAGAAGGTGGCGAGCGCAAACGTGAACGGTTCGTACCCGCGGGCCGGAAGCGCACTTGACAGTTCGTTGATACAACCATTAGGTTGTATCAATGCTGCAAGGAGCTGAAGCCGACCGTGTGTTCTCTGCCTTAGCCGACCAGACGCGGCGCAGCATCATGAGTCGCGCTATGGCCGGCGAGGAAGGAGTGGCGGAACTGGCGAGCCACTACGCCATGAGTTTCGCCGCCGTGCAGAAGCACATCGCTGTGCTGGAGCGGGCGGGCCTTGTCAGCAAACGCCGGGTGGGGCGGCGCCTGGTGGTGAGCACCAGGCTCGAGCAGGTACGCGCCGCGCAGCGCCTGCTCGACCAGTTCGAGGAGTTATGGCGCGGGCGTGTAGACCGCATGACTCAGATCCTGGAGCAGTCCGAGGAGGACGACAGATGAGCGTAGTCAACGTACATAAGGACCCCACCAACCTCAGCATGACCATTACCTGCGAGTTCCAAGCCACGCCCGAGCGTGTGTGGCAGCTGTGGGCCGATCCGCGCCAGCTGGAGCGCTGGTGGGGCCCACCCACCTGGCCTGCCACCTTCCCGGTTCACGACCTGCGCTCAGGCGGTAACGCCGAGTTCTACATGACCGGACCGGACGGCGCTAAGTCCGGCGGGTACTGGCTCGTAGACGTGGCCGAACCTCCCCGCTACCTCGAGATCCGCGACGGCTTCACCAACCCGGACGGTTCGCGGAACGACGACCTCCCCGGCGTCTCGTTCCGGGTGACCATCGAGGCCATAGGGCAGGGCCGCACGCGCATGGTGCTCGAGAACTCGTTCGCCAGCCTGGAAGCCATGGAGACCCTCCTCGCGATGGGTATGGACGAAGGCATGACCCTGGCGCTCGGCCAGATCGACGCCATCCTGGCAGAGAACAAGGCGGCCTGAAGCATGGCTATCCCAGCGGTTGAACCGATCACCCGAACCCTCGAGACCAACGGCGCCGTTATCACTTACGACGTCAGACCCAACGAGGGATCCACTCAACCCATGCTGTTGCTGATCGGCTCGCCCATGGGCGCCGGCGGCTTCGCCACCCTCGCTGGCCACTTCGCGGATCGAACCGTGGTGACGTACGACCCGCGCGGGGTAGAGCGCAGCCGCCGCACCGACGGCATTACGGAGAACACGCCCGAGGAGCACGCCGACGACGTAGCCCGGCTAATAGTGCATCTGGGCGGCGGACCGGTCGACCTGTTCGCAAGCAGCGGCGGGGCGGTGAACGCCCTCGCGCTTACCGCCCTGCATCCCGGCAAGCTGCGCACGGTGGTGGCGCACGAGCCGCCGCTGGTGCGGTACGTGCCCGACACCAGCGTGGTGCAGCGCGTGACCAGAGACATGCACAGTACCTACCAGCGGGAAGGCGTTGGACCCGCGATGGCTAAGTTCATCGCGCTGGTCGGCCACGTCGGTGAGTTCACCGAGGAGTACCTGCAGCGGCCCGCCCCGGATCCCGCAATGTTCGGCCTGCCGACCGAGGACGACGGCAAGCGCGACGACGCGCTGCTCGGCCAGAACCTGCTCAGCTCCACGTTCTACGAGCCGGACATTACAACCCTCAAGCAGATAGTCGCGGCCGGGCAGCCGCGCCTGGTCATTGCCGCCGGTGAGGAGTCGCGAGGGCAGCTGGCGAACCGGGCGGCTACGGGCATAGCCGAGCAAATCGGCGCGGCAGTAGTGGCTTTCCCGAGCGATCACGGTGGCTTCCTTGGCGGCGAGTACGGTCAGCGCGGCGACCCGGACGCCTTCGCGGCTAAGTTGCGCGAGGTGCTGCTCGGGTAGCCTGTCAGCATGCGCGTGCTGGTAACGGGTGCCACCGGCTACGTCGGGGGTTACATCAGCCGCCGGCTACTAGCCGAAGGGCACGAAGTGGTTGGCCTCTCACGCGGGTCGGCTGTGCAGGCGCCAGTGGGGGCCCGCAGCGTAGTGGGCGACGTGACCACCGGCGAGGGGCTGGCTGCGGCCATGCGCGGCGTGGACGCCGTGATCCACTTAGTCGGCATCATCGCGCAGAAGCGGGGCGTCACGTTCCAGAGCGTGCACGTGGACGGCACCAGCAACGTGCTCGCCGCCGCCGCCGAGGCCGGCGTGCCGCGCGTGATCCACATGAGCGCCCTAGGCGCCCACCCGCAGGCCGAGAGCGGTTACCAGCGCACCAAGGGCGCGGCGGAGGAACTGGTGCGCGCGTCCGGGTTGGACTGGACCATCATGCGGCCCAGCCTGGTGTTCGGTGTGGGCGACGCCTTCTTCGGGCAGACCCTCAAGCAGTTGGTGACGCTGCCGCCCGTAATCCCCGTGGTGGGCACCGGGGCATACCCGTTCCGGCCCGTGTGGGTGGAGGACGTTGCCACCGCGTTCGTGCGGGCCCTCAGCCAGGGCGCCGCCGTGGGCCGCTCCCTTGACCTAACGGGCCCTACCGAGTACAGCTTGCGGGAACTGCTGGTCATGATCCGCGACCAGTTGCGGCCCGGCAAGCCCCTCGTGAACGTGCCGCTGCCCCTCATGCGGCTCGGGGTGCAACTCTTCAAGATCCTGCCGCACCCGCCCATCACCAGGGACCAGCTCCTCATGCTGCTGGCCGGCAACACCGGCGAGCCCGAGCCGGCGGCCAGCCTGTTAGGGCTCGCCCTAGAGCCGCTCGAGGCGCACCTACCCGAGGTGCTGGGCGTGACAGTACACAGCGCCCGGAAGTAGGAACTTCCCACGTAAGCCGCGCGTGGGCGGCTTACCCTATGGGCAAACGGGAACCACGGCCAACAGCGCACGCTCGGCCGCCTGAAACGGAGGCAGTCGTCATCAACACATTGGAGAACATGCAAGCAGCCGGTCACGAGCAGGTGACCTTCTTCCAGGACGAGAAGACGGGGCTCAAGGCCATAGTGGCCATCCACAGCACCGTGTTAGGCCCGGCCCTCGGCGGGTGCCGGGTGTGGCCGTACGAGAGCGAGGCCGCGGCGCTGAACGACGTGCTGCGCCTGAGCCGCGCCATGACCTACAAGAACGCCGCCATGGGGCTGGCCCTTGGTGGCGGCAAGGCCGTCATCATCGCGGACTCCACCGTCGATAAGACGCCGGCGCTGTTCGAAGCGTTCGGCCGCTCCGTCGACCGCCTCGGCGGGCGTTACATTACGGCGCAAGACGTGGGCACCGCGCCGGAGGACATGGTGGCCATCCGCCGCCAGACGCAGTGGGTGGCCGGCCTGCCCAAGACCAGTGGCGACCCCTCACCCGCCACGGCCTTCGGGGTGTACAGCGGGCTCAAGGCCGCGCTCAAGCACGCCTTCGGTACGGACGACCTGAAGGGCCGCCGCGTGGCGGTGCAGGGCCTAGGCGCGGTGGGCATGAGCCTAGCGGAGCGGCTTTACGCCGACGGCGCGCAACTGATCGTGGCCGACATCGCCCAGAAGCGCATCGATCAGGCCGTTAGCCAGCTCGGCGCCACGGCCGTGACCAGCGACGAGATCTTCAACGTCGAGGCGGACGTCTTCGCGCCCTGCGCCCTGGGCGCCGTCATCAACGACGACACCATCCCGCGCCTGACGGTGAAAGTGGTGGCCGGCTCGGCCAACAACCAGCTGGCTGAGGCTCGGCACGGCGACGCGCTCAAAGCGAGAGGCATCGTGTACGCGCCTGACTTCATCATCAACGGTGGCGGCGTCATCAACGTGGCCGACGAGCTGCAGCCCGGCGGCTACAACCGCGACCGCGCCTACGCGCTGGTGGCCGACATCGGCAACAAGGTGGCACGCGCCCTCAGCTTGGCCGACGAACGTGGCATCTCCACCGACGCGGCCGCTGTGACCATGGCCGAGGAGCGCCTGCAGGCGGCGCGCCAGACGGCCTGACACCTGGCGCCCGGGTCAGGGCGCCAGCCTTGTAGCGGCTGAACCGAGGCGCCCGCGGCCTACTGAGCGCCCAGCGCGTTCAGCGCCACGTCCACAAGTTCCACGCGGCTTAGCCTGGGTACCTCGTGCAGGGGGACCCAGGCTACGTCGTCGGTGCTGCCGTTCACCTCGCGCCTCAGGGTGCCACCCGTCCTGACGGCCCGGTAGACCACGCGCAGCGAGAGCAGGGCGCGCCGGCGGTCGACTTCCAGCAGCCGCTCCTGCGGCTCCACCGTGAAGCTGTCCACCGCCAGCAGTCCGGTGAGCTCCACGTTGAGTCCCGTCTCCTCGTACAGTTCGCGCACGGCCGCCTGCTCGGGAGTCTCGAACGGCTCGAGGCCCCCGCCCGGCAACGTCCACTCGTCCTTGTCGAACAAGTGACTGGCTAGGTGCGCCAGCAGGAGCCCGCCGTGCTCGATCAGCACGCAGTACGCGCCCACGCGCGTGTCGAAGCCGTTGCGGGTGGCGTAATCCTGGGCGCGGTCCTGGGTGTTATCGGCTGGGAGCATCCGGGCACTGTAGCAGGCGGCCCGGCGCGCTCACGGTGACGTTCAGGTCAGCTGCCGGCGGCGTGTAGTGGCGTTACAGGGCGCGCTGCACGCCTTTGTCGCGGCGTCCCGTATAGTCGCCGGGTGTCGCGACTAAGGGCCCTCAGAAGCAGCAAGGTCGGGCCCGTGTCGTTCGACGTCGCGTTAGCGCTCTTCATCCTCTACGTCATCTGGGGCTCTACCTACCTGGCCATCCGCATAGCGGTGGAGGACCTGCCGCCCTACCTGATGTTGGCGGTACGGTTCGTGCTGGCCGGCCTGCTCATGTACGGCTACGTGCGCTGGCGGGGCGAGAAGCACCCAACGGTACGGCAGTGGCTGGGCTCCTCCGCTATAGGCATCCTTCTGTTAGTGGGCGGCATGGGCAGTGTGGGCCTGGCTCAGTCGTTCGGGGCGCCCTCCGGTCTGGCGGCGGTCATGGTGGCCACCATGCCGCTTTGGCTCACCTTGTTCCTCTCGTTCGGCGGCGAGCGCGCCGGCCGGGGCGAGTACGTGGGCATGGTGATAGGCCTGCTCGGGGTGCTGCTCATTAACCTCGAGAGCGGTATGCGCAGCAACCCACTAGCTGCCGTCCTGTTGCTAGTAGCGCCGTTCTCGTGGGCGCTCGGCTCGGCGCTCAGCCGCCGCCTGCCTCAGGCGCCGGGCGGCATGGGTTCCGCGGCGCAGATGCTGGCGGCCGGCGTGCTGTTCATACCGCTCGGTCTGCTGCGTGGCGAGACGGTGGCGGGCCCGCCCACGCTGAGCTCGGCCCTGGCCCTGGCTTACCTGGTGGTGTTCGGTTCGCTCATCGGTTTCAGCGCCTACGTTTACCTGCTGAACGCGCGCGTGCGACCCGCCCTGCTGACCTCGTACGCGTACGTGAACCCGGTCGTGGCCGTGCTGCTTGGCATGGCCTTCGCAGGTGAGCGGGTGGGCCCGCCTGGGCTCATCGGTATTGCGGTGGTGGTTGCAGCGGTGATCTTGGTGGTGCGCTCCAGTAGCCGGCGGTGAAGCGCGGCCCGGGCCCAACGCTGGCCCAACGCTGGCCCAACCCAGGCCCAACCGGGGCCACCCTGGGGCCAACTGCTAGCTAACTCGTGCGCCTATCCACCAACCAGATACCCACTACCGTGCACACGAGCGCGAACGCGGCCATGCAACCCACGTGCACCGCAACCTCCCCGAAACCCCAGGAGTGGTAGGCGAGACCCTTGAACGCGTCCATGGCGTGGCGCATGGGCAGCGCCTGCGACAGCGCCAGCATTATGCGGTTACTCACGATCTCTATGGGCCAGTATGCGCCACCGATCATGGCCATGGACACGGCCACGATGGGGATGACCACGTTCATCTGCTGCGCGTTGTTCACGAGGCCCGCCAGCAGCATGCCCAGCGCGGTTATCGCCGCGCAGTACACCACCGCCACCAGCAGCGCCACGGGCCAGTTGGGACCGGTGCCCACGCCGAACGCCAGGCGGAAGACGGTGAACACCACTAATAGCTGCGCCATGCCAGTAAGGAACGTGTACAGGAAGTGACCACCGAACATGCTGCCTTTGCCGACGGGCGACACGATGACGCGGTCCCAGATGCCCATGCGACGCTCCTCGAGGATCATGTTCACCCCGAACAGCAGCGTGAACGTGACGAAGAAGAGACCCATGCCGAACATGCCCTGCGTGCGCGAGTCGTACACGAAATCCTCGGCCGCTTCCACCTGGGTGCTGGTGACGCTAAGGGCCGGCTGCTCCAGGCGGGCGGCCACGTTAGCGCGCAAGTTCTCAAGCGCGGCGCCTTCGGAAGCGGCAGCCCGCAGAGTCAGCTCCTCGCGGTAGACGCTGCTCACCCAGCCCGCTAGCGCGGGCGCGCTCTCGTCGCCGGGGGCCACGTACAGGTGCCACGAGTCGTTACCAACGCGCAGCAGCACGCCGGCGGAGTTGGACTCTATGCGGCGCAGCGCCGCGTCTTCGTCCGTTATGAACTCGAAGTCGAAACTGCCGGAAGCGTTCAGGCGCTCGAGCCATGCGTCGGCTGCCTGCTGGCTCATGCCGGGCTCCGTAACCACCTGCACGGCGATAGAACTGGTGGCCTGCACGCCGAACACGAGCGCCATTACTACGCTCATAGCGATCATGGCCAGGAACGCCCACGGCGTGCGGATGGTCTGGCGCAGCTGCGTGCGCAAGATGGGAAGCATCAGCCGACCGCCTTACGCGGGAAGAGCGCCACGGCCGCGATCATCAGCACCACCGCGCCGATCAGGATCCTCACGATGTCCGGGCCGTAGGCGGCCAGGCCGAAGCCCTTAGCTGCGTCTAGGAAGCCGTTGAGGGCGGCGCCGTTCGGGGTCCAGCCGCCGATGATGCTTAGGAGCGAGCCTGACTCCTCGACCGGGAAGAACGAGCCGCCCAGCACCGCCAGCAGAGTGACCCCAACCGAGTTGAAGACGGTGCTCATGGCCTGGTTGTTGGCCTTGAAATTGAGCGAAGTGACCAGTGCGCTGAACGCGCCCACGGCCAACGCCAGCGCCGCAGCGATGCCGGCGGACCCGAGCCAGAATGGCGCCGGCTGACCGCGCAGCGCTCCGAGCAGCAGCGTGGCGGCCACGAACAGGAACGCCACCTGCACGAACACGATCACTGCGCCCGCCAGGGCCTTGCTCAGCAGGAACGAGAGCGGCCGGGCGCCGCTGAGGAGGACGCGGTCGAAGGTGTGGTGCGTGCGTTCCAGGAACGCCCGGCTGGAGATGCTGCCCGCAACGAAGAGCGCGAACATGGTGGCCATGCCGAACGTGTAGAAGGCGGTGGACGGCACGCGCGCGCCCACCGTTAGCTCCTGCACTGTGCCGGCGCCCGTAACGGTGCCGGGCGGCGACGACTGCAGCTCCTGACTGAGCGCGCTCTGGAAGCTGACCTCGCGAGCGAATGCGGTCAGCACGTCGTTGACGATGCCGGCGCGCAGGGGCGAGGCGTCTGACTGCGCTACTTCCAGCGCGGCGCCGCCCTCCCCCAGGAGCATGGCCGACAGGGTTGCAGCCGTGAAGCCGGCCGGCAGGGTGATGACCGCCTGCACCTCGTCGGCCTCCAGCAGCGCTTGCGCCTCGGCGGCGCCGAGCTCCTGAACGTGTATGAGTTCAGCAAGTTCGGGGCTGGAGAGCAGAGCGTCGACCATCTCCTGCGGCTCGATGGTGAGGGCCGCAGCCGTCAGCGCTACCCGCTGGATCAGCGGCATCTCGGTATTCGCCAGGCGCTGCGCGAACTCGCTGCGCCCCGCGGCCGGGTCGTCCTCCACCACCAGCGCCGCGTCTATATCGAGCTGCACAGGGCCTCCAGCGATGAACTGCCCTAGCGCCAGCCCTAGGATGCCGATGAGGATCATCGGCATCAGCAGCATGAGCGCTAGCTCCTTCAGGTCGCGCACCTGGATGAGCACGTCCTTGCGCAGGAACGCGCCCAGGGGGTTGCGCCCGCCGGCGGCCCGCCGGTTCGTTTCGCTGCTCATCAGTCGCGCAGTTTCCGCCCCGTGAGGTGCAGGAACACGTCCTCGAGGCTGGTGGTGCTAACGCTCAGGTTGGTGACGGTGACGCCCGCCTTCTCGGCGGCGCGCAGCACGTCTATCAGGGCAAGCTCGCTAGAGCGCGTGAGGCGCACGCCGTCCTCGGCCAGCGCCGCCTGGCCCGCACCGGGCAGCGCACGCAGCGCGTCGAGCAGGCCCTCGGGATAGGCGGTGGCTTGCAGCCACACCGCGCCCTCGTCGCCCGCCAGGGCGCGCACCGCAGGAAGCGTGCCCTCCGCTATGACCTTGCCGTGATCCATCACGTACACGCGGTCGCAGAGTTGCTCCACCTCCTCCATGTAGTGCGAGGTGTAAAGCACCGTCAGGCCGCGCTCGCGGTTCAGGCGCCTGACCGTGTCGAGGATGTGGTTCCTTGACTGCGGGTCGATACCTACCGTCGGCTCGTCCATGATGACGATCTTCGGGTCGTGCAGCAGCGCCGCCGCTATGTTGATGCGCCGCTTCATACCGCCCGAGTACTTCTTGATCTGGTCACGGCGCCGTTCGCTTAACCCCA
>Ga0265293_10005031_pt1 | contig 22591 bp, 20 predicted proteins | sample Munlanlewell138R_FD_192505 | JGI IMG/M metagenome (GOLD analysis project Ga0265293, IMG submission 192505) | Leachate microbial communities from a municipal landfill in Southern Ontario, Canada - Leachate well 138R | ecosystem: Engineered > Solid waste > Landfill > Unclassified | place: Canada... | reverse complement strand
AGGTCATCAAATACGATCAGCGCATCTTCACCGCGGTCGCGGAAGAATTCGCCCATGGTGCAACCGGAGTAGGGTGCCAGGAATTGCAGGGCAGCAGACTCGGAAGCAGAAGCGGCAACGATGATGGTGTTGGACAGAGCGCCGTGCTCTTCCAGCTTGCGCACCACGTTGGCGATGGTCGATTGCTTCTGCCCAACCGCGACGTAGACACACTTGATGCCACTGTCTTTCTGGTTGATGATCGCGTCGATCGCCATGGCGGTCTTACCGATCTGACGGTCACCGATGATCAGCTCACGCTGGCCACGGCCGATCGGAATCATGGCGTCAACCGACTTGTAGCCAGTCTGTACCGGCTGGTCGACCGACTTACGCCAGATCACACCCGGTGCAACTTTTTCTACTGCGTCAGTCAGCTTGGCTTCGATCGGGCCTTTGCCATCGATCGGGTTACCCAGCGCGTCAACCACACGACCCAGCAGCTCCGGACCAACCGGAACTTCGAGGATGCGGCCTGTGCACTTGGCTTCCATACCTTCAGCCAGGGTCAGGTAGTTACCCAGAATTACTGCACCGACGGAGTCTTGCTCCAGGTTCAGTGCCATACCGTATACGCCACCGGGGAATTCGATCATTTCCCCGTACATCACGTCGGCCAGACCGTGAATGCGTACGATGCCGTCAGATACGCTGACGACAGTGCCGACATTACGCGCTTGCGAGCTGACATCGAGTTTCTCGATGCGCTGCTTGATAATTTCGCTAATTTCGGAAGGATTCAGTTGCTGCATGCCATGTCCCTCAAATCAGGATTTCAACGCCTCGGCCAGCTTTGCAAGCTTGCCGCGGACCGAACCGTCGATGACCAGGTCACCCGCACGAATCAACACACCGCCAATCAGAGACGGGTTGATGGTCACATGAGGAGTTACTGTGCGGTCTAACCGCTTGGTTAAAGCGGTTGCCAGCGCTTTCTGTTGATCGTCAGACAGTTCAAAGGCGGACTCCACCTCAACTGTGATACTGCGATCATGTTCCGCCTTGTACTGCTCAAAGAGCTCGGCGATGTCCGGAATCAGGAGCAGACGGTCGTTATCAGCCAGAGTGCGGACAAAGTTTCCGAACTCGGCAGTGATCTGACCTTCACACACCATGAGCAGATCATCGGCCTTGCGTTCCCGGGTCAAAGCCGGATCACGCATCCTCTCGACAAAAACGGGATCGGCGGCTACAGCAGCTGTCAGAGCCAGCATGCCTGACCAGGCATCCAGCGCAGCAGCAGATGTAGCAAACTCGAAAGCCGCTTTTGCGTAAGGACGAGCTAGCGTAGTGATTGTAGCCATGCTCGCCTCGCTTAGAGTTGTGAGGCCAGTTTGTTGACCAGCTCACTGTGGGCCGCAGAATCCACTTCGGACTCCAGAATCTGCTCTGCACCCTGGATTGCCAGTGTGGCAACCTGAGCGCGAAGTTGATCCCTGGCGCGGTTCATTTCCTGTTCGATTTCAGCTTTGGCAGCTGCAATCAGACGTTCGCCCTCGGAACGTGCCTGCTCTTTGGCTTCCTCAACAATGAGGGTGGCACCCTTGTTGGCCTGCTCGATGATCTGAGCAGATTGTTCCTTGGTCTCACGCAGGGTCTGGGTGGCTTTTTCCTGGGCCAGACCCAGGTCACGCTGGGCGCGGCCAGCCGCATCCAGGCCTTCGGCGATTTTTTTCTGGCGTTCCTGCATGGCGCGGGTAATCGGCGGCCATACAAACTTCATGGTAAACCAGACAAAAATAGCGAAGGCAATCGTTTGACCAAACAGCGTCAGATTAATATTCACAGCGATTTACCTCGTGCTATTTCGTTGAGTCCTGGGGACTAGATAGACACGGCAGGACTTTCGCCCTGCCGTTCATCGTCATCGCTACCCGTTAATAATTAACCGGCAACACCAGGAGCAACAACGAAGATCAGGTACATCGCGATACCAACACCAATCATCGGAACGGCGTCAAGCAGACCAGCCATCAGGAAGGTCTTGGTTTGCAGTTGCGGAGCCAGCTCCGGCTGACGAGCAGTGGATTCCAGCAGTTTGCCGCCGAGGATGGCGAAGCCAATACCAGTACCCAGAGCGCCCAGACCGATCATGATAGAGGCTGCGATGATAACGAGTTCCATAATTACTCCTAAGATCTAAGGTTGTAGTTCAAGTTTATCGTTGGTTGAACACGGTTCAGGCTGCTCAGTGATGATCCTCATGAGCAGCACTCAAATACACCACAGTCAGCACCATGAAGATGAAGGCCTGCAGCGGAATTACCAGAATATGGAAGATTGCCCACGGCACGTTAAGCGCCCATTGCACGTAGAAGGGCAGGAGTGCAATCAGGATAAAGACTACCTCACCAGCATACATATTACCGAACAGACGCAGTGCCAGACTCAGTGGCTTGGTCAACAGGCCAAGCACTTCGAGGAACAGGTTGAATGGGATCAGTGACCAGTGATTGAACGGAGTCAGGGTCAGTTCCTTGGTGAAACCGCCCACACCCTTGATCTTTATGCTGTAATAGATGATCAGCGCAAACACTGCAATCGACATGCCGAAGGTAGCGTTGGGATCCGTCGTAGGCACAATCTTGAAGTAATCCAGACCCAGCGCCATACCGATACCGGGGATGTAATCCACCGGAATCCATTTCAGCGAGTTCATCAGGAAAATCCAGACGAAAATGGTCAATGCCAACGGAGCAATCAATGGATTGCGACCGTGGAAGGTGTCCTTGACGATGCCTTCAACGAACTCCACCACGATTTCGACGAAGTTCTGCAAGCCACCGGGGGTATCAACGGTGGCGCGGCTGGCTACAAAGCGGAACAGGCCGATAAAAATCAGGCCCATGAAAATCGACCAGCCCAGGGTATCCAGGTGGACGGCCATGAATCCCATGTCAGCTGCTTCGCTGCTGGTTTTCGCGATAGTCCAGGTTGCCTCATCGACAAGACTGCCGTCAGCGCGCTGGTAACCTGCCGGCAGTTTGCCGAAGGTGAGGTTCTGCAAGTGGTGCTGAATATATTCAGCTGATGTAGTTGCCATATTTGCCTCAGACACTAATGCTTTGGAAAGCCTCTGACGATCAGCAGTGCGCTGGCTCCTACAGCCAGCACCGCGAGATAGCCACCGAATACCGCTGCGACTACCAAGGGTTTCACCGCAAGCCACACTGTGATGAACAGCACGGCCGTCAATATCAGTTTGCCTGCCTCGCCGGAGTAAAATTCGCCGACGATAGCGCGGGCCGAACGGGCTCCGCTATAGCGGTACACCCGGAAGGCGAAATAGCAATTGGGGATAAGCGCCACGAGCCCCCCCAACAAACCTGAGTAGCCAGCTATCAAGCCCTGAACAATCCCCAGGACGAGCGCTACTGCAAGCGTCACTACCAGTTGCAACATCAAAATCGGGAACGCGGGAGTTCGGTGAAAAGGGGACTTATTGGGCGTACGTGCGTCCATTCCGACCCTCTGTATTCTCACCAGCTCAACCGCGCTCGTTGTACACCAGACTGATGCATTTTGCCCAGTCAAAATAGCGCGAGGAGTATAGGTGCATTACGTAGTCGATTCAACTACAGGTGTTGATTTCCGTGGTGCGCTGCAATGTCGCAGTTGTTACTTGATGTGCATGAGCACGCCATCAAGTTCATCCAACGAGTTGTAGCTGATCACCAATTTGCCCTTACCCTTGGCCCCGTGCTGAATCTGTACCTGGGCACCGATGCGCTCGGCCAGATCTTCCTGCAACCGTTCGATATCCGGATTACTGCGAACGGTACTGGCGTCGCGACGTGGATTCAGCAATTGACGTACCAAGGCTTCGGTCTGACGAACGGTCAGCCCACGCGCTACCACCTGGCGAGCGGCTTCGGTCTGTTGATCGGTCGGCAAGCCGAGTAGCGCACGGGCATGGCCCATTTCAATATCGCCACGTTCCAGCAGAATCTTGACTTCATCGGCCAATGCCATGAGCCGCAACAGGTTGGTAATGGTGACGCGGGATTTACCCACCGCATCGGCGACCTGTTGTTGGGTCAGCTCGAATTCCTGCTGCAGACGTTGCAGAGCGATGGCTTCTTCGATGGGATTGAGGTCTTCGCGCTGAATGTTCTCGATAAGCGCCATGGCAATGGCTGCTTCATCGGGTACGTCACGAATGACCGCGGGAATACTGTCCAGCCCGGCTTGCTGAGTTGCACGCCAGCGCCGCTCACCGGCAATGATTTCGTATTTATCATTGCCGATTGGACGAACGACAATCGGCTGCATCACGCCCTGAACCTTGATCGAGTTGGCCAGTTCTTCCAGCGCCGTGGGATCCATGTCCCGGCGCGGTTGATACTTGCCACGCTGAATCAGATCAACTGGCAGGTCGCGTAGCTGCTGATCCTGACTGCTGTCATCCGTGCCATTGTTGACGTTAGACTGCCCCAGCAGTGCATCCAATCCCCGTCCCAAGCCGCGTTTCTTGACCGCCATGCCTGTGCTGTCCTTTACCAAAAAAGTGGATTAACCGGCTGCCTGACTGGCTGCCTTGCGAGTGCGCCTGACCAGCTCCCCTGCCAATGCCAGATAGGCCACCGCGCCGCGTGATTGTTTGTCATAGGCCAACACCGGCAGACCATAACTGGGCGCCTCGGCCAGCCGCACATTACGCGGGATGACAGTCTGATACAGACGATCACCGAAATGCTCAGCCAGTTGTGCAGATACTTCGCGGGTCAGGCTGTTACGCGGGTCATACATGGTGCGCAACAGACCTTCAATCTGCAATGCCGGGTTAAGCACCGAACTGATGCGCTGGATGGTATTGACCAGTGCTGACAACCCTTCCAGCGCATAGTATTCACACTGCATGGGAATGATTACCCCATCGGCGGCGACCAGGGCATTGACGGTCAACATGTTCAACGATGGTGGACAATCGATCAGAATGAAGTCGTAGTGATCACGCACGCTGGACAGTGCATAACGCAGTCGGCTTTCCTTCATTTTCATTTCCAGCAGCTCAACTTCTGCTGCAGTGAGGTCGGCGTTCGCTGGAAGCAGATCGTATCCACCGCCTTCGGAACGCTGAATGGCCTCGGCCAGGCTGCAGCGGTCAGTCAATACATCGTAGACCGAGTTTTCCAGCTGGGATTTGTCGCTGCCACTGCCCATGGTCGCATTGCCCTGCGGATCGAGGTCAATGAGTAATACCTTGCGCTTGGTTGCCGCCAACGAGGCAGCCAGATTCACCGTGGTGGTGGTCTTGCCGACACCGCCTTTCTGGTTGGCAATTGCCAGTACCTTGCCCACAGGAATCTCCTCTCGATTTACCTTACACGACCCGTTGCAGTATCAGCAGATGCCGGCTGGCGACACAGCCAGGCACAGACAGCTCGACACTCTCCTGAACCCTGAAGTCATCACCCAAGGCCTGGAGTTCTTCATCCGGATACAGCCCTTTCATGGCCAGCCAGCAGGTATCCACCGTGCTCAGATGGCGGGTCAGACTGGTGAAGTCCGCTAGCGAGCTGAATGCCCGGGACACTATACCGTCAAATGCCTGACCAGGGGTAAAGGCTTCCACCCGGCTGTTGACCACCTGCAGGTTATCCAGGCCCAGTTCCATTTTCACCTGGGTGAGAAAACGGGTCTTCTTGCCGTTACTGTCGAGCAGGGTGAATTCACGGTCCGGCAGCATGATCGCCAAGATCACCCCCGGCATGCCGCCACCGCTGCCCACATCCAGCCAGCGGCCAGCACCGACAAAGGGCAGAACGCTCAGGCTGTCCAGCAGGTGACGACTGACCATCTCGTCCGGATTACGCACAGCCGTCAGGTTGTAGGCCTTGTTCCATTTGTTCAGCAGCGCCATGTATGCCAACAGTTGCTCTGCCTGGCTATCACTCAGCGTCACACCCATTTGCTGCGCACCACGGGCCAACTGCTTCGCGTGATCAACCATACTGCTCAAGCCTCCCGGGACAAACTGCTGTCAGACAGCGCGTTGCGTTTTTTCAGATGAATCAATAACAGACTGATCGCCGCAGGCGTCACACCGGGGATACGCGATGCCTGGCCCAATGTTTGTGGACGAATACTGGCCAGTTTCTGGCTGATTTCCTTCGACAGACCATTCAGCACGGTGTAATCCAGATCCTGAGGCAGCCGGGTTTGTTCATGCTGCCGCAGTTTGTTGATCTCATCCTGCTGCCGCTCGATATACCCGGCGTACTGAGTCTGGATTTCAACCTGCTCCGCAGCATCAACGGGAATATCTACCTTACCGGTGATACTGGCGAGGGTCTGGTAGTCCACTTCTGGTCGGCGCAGCAGATCCAGCAGACTGTACTCACGGGTCAGTGGCGTATTGAAATGCTTGGTAAACGCCTGACCTACCTCGCTGGCTGGCTGCACCCAGGTGCTTGCCAGGCGCTGGGTTTCAGCGGTAATGGCTTCACGCTTGGCATTGAAAACCGCCCAGCGGGCATCATCAACCAGGCCCAGTTCCCGACCTTGCTCGGTCAGGCGCAGGTCAGCGTTATCCTCGCGCAGTACCAGGCGATATTCGGCGCGGGAGGTAAACATGCGATAGGGTTCGCGGGTACCCATGGTAATCAGATCATCGACCAACACACCGATGTAGGCTTCATCCCGGCGTGGGCACCAGCTGTCCAGACCCTGAGCGCGACGCGCGGCATTCAAGCCGGCTAACAAACCCTGTGCACCGGCCTCTTCATAACCGGTAGTGCCGTTGATCTGTCCGGCAAAGAACAGACCGCCGATCACTTTGGTTTCCAGCGAATATTTCAGATCCTGCGGATTGAAGTAGTCGTATTCAATGGCGTAACCGGGCCGCAGGATATGCGCATTTTCCATACCGCGGATGGAGCGCACCAGTTCCAGCTGCACGTCGAACGGCAGGGATGTGGAAATACCGTTGGGGTACAACTCATGGGTGGTCAGACCCTCGGGTTCGATAAAGACCTGGTGCGAATCCTTATCGGCAAAACGGTGAATCTTGTCTTCGATCGACGGACAGTAACGTGGCCCGACGCCTTCGATCACCCCGGTGTACATCGGCGAGCGATCCAGGTTGTTACGGATGATCTCGTGGGTGCGCTCGTTGGTATGGGTAATCCAGCAGTTGACCTGCTCCGGATGCTCATCCGCGCTACCGAGGAAGGACATGACCGGAATCGGTGTGTCGCCTGGCTGGGCGGTCATCTTCGAGAAATCCACAGTACGGCCGTCGATACGTGGCGGCGTACCGGTTTTCAACCGGTCGACCCGCAGCGGTAACTCACGTAATCGATGCGCCAGCGCAATCGCTGGCGGATCACCGGCACGGCCACCCGAATAATTGTCCAGACCGATGTGAATCTGCCCGCCAAGGAAAGTACCGGCGGTCAGCACTACGTTATCGGCCAGAAAACGCAGGCCCATCTGGGTCACCACACCGCGCACCTGATCCTGCTCAACCAGCAGGTCATCACAGGCCTGCTGGAATATCCACAGGTTCGGTTGGTTTTCAAGCATGTGCCGGATCGCCGCCTTGTACAGCACCCGGTCGGCTTGCGCTCGGGTAGCGCGCACAGCAGGGCCCTTACGACTATTGAGTACCCGGAACTGAATGCCTGCGCGGTCGGTAGCGCGGGCCATGGCCCCACCCAGCGCATCAATCTCCTTGACCAGATGACTCTTGCCTATTCCGCCAATGGCCGGATTGCAGCTCATCTGTCCGAGGGTTTCGACGTTATGGCTGAGCAACAGGGTTTTTACACCCATACGAGCAGCAGCCAGCGCCGCCTCGGTACCCGCATGGCCACCACCCACCACAATCACGTCAAAACGATCAGGAAAATCCAACGCACACCTCGTTGCCCGGTTTTGGCCGGACGGTCGGGAAAAGGGGCTGATTATAGGCTTGTAAAATTAAAATTACAGCTGGGCCTGGCCATTTTTTGATCAGCAAGGATAGGCGGTGGTTCGCAGGGGATCATAAATAGAATAAATATAGAAAATATTTTAAAAGCTTTATGTTAATGCTGTTAATGAGCAGCACCTTTTCTGTGGGTAACCCTTTTTTAACCAATAAGATCATAAGCTTGCATAAAGCATAAGCCTGTGTCCGGGCTGGGCACAGAGGGGTATTGATCGTGTATCCATCCTGTGCATAACCGTAGTGGTTATCCACAGGCAGTTTTCGCCTCCGCTTACCCACAGGCTTATGGACTGGCCTCAGGTCGGTTTATACACAGGGCTTAGCCGGCAAAAAAGCGGCTTGAAAACCGGCGGCTGGCCGGCTCAATAGCCGAAGTTATTTCAAAACAATATGTTGGTGTGCTCTGGCCCGCCAGACAGGTGCCGGCAAAAGCGGTCAAATCGGGATCGATAACCGCCGTATTCTGAAGCTGAGCTGTGGATCTCGCGCCTTCTGAAGGCTACGGATTTGAACTGACGGAGACGCGCATGGCCTTCAGTGTGGGAAAGAAGGCACCGTACCGTGGCCGGCTGTTGTGCTATCGGCGGGGTTTGGCTAGCCGAACAGCATCACTTGCCGATACAGAAACTGGAGAAGATCCGTCCCAACAGATCATCCGGACTGAATTCCCCGGTAATTTCCCCCAGGGCCTGCTGAGCCATGCGCAGATCCTCGGCCAGCAGCTCACCGGCGCCCAGCAGGGTTAATTGCTGGTAGCCATGACCGAGGGAGTCGGCGGCACGTTGCAGAGCCTCCAGATGGCGGCGGCGGGCGCTGAACAGGCTTTCCGCCGTTTGCTCAAAGCCCATGCAGGTCTTCAGATGCTCGCGTAACAGCTCGATGCCATCACCGCTGCGAGCGCTCAGGCGCAAGGTGACGCTGCCATCGCTGGCGGCCGAGATACCCACCGGCTCTCCGCTGATATCCACCTTGTTGTAGATCAGGGTAGTTTTTGCCGGATCCGGGTGTTGAGCGAGAAATTCCGGCCACAGGCTGTCGGGGTTACCTGCTTCCGGCTGGCTGGCGTCGACCACCAGCAGGATGCGGTCGGCTTCGGCTATCGCTGCCATGGCCCGCTGCACGCCGATCTTCTCTACCACATCATCAGTATCCCGCAGGCCGGCGGTATCAATGATGTGCAGCGGCATACCGTCGATGTGGATATGTTCGCGCAGAATGTCCCGCGTGGTGCCGGCAATGTCGGTGACAATGGCGCTGTCCTTGCCGGCCAGGGCATTCAGCAGGCTGGATTTTCCGGCATTCGGGCGACCGGCAATGACCACATTCATACCGTCGCGCAGCAGTGCGCCCTGGCCTGCTTCGCGTTGCACCTGCTGCAGGTCGGCCTGCAGCTGCTGCAACTGGCCGAGTACATGGCCATCGGCGAGGAAGTCGATTTCTTCCTCGGGAAAATCGATCGCTGCCTCGACATAGATGCGCAGACTGATCAGCGCTTCGGTCAATGCATGAACCCGTTGCGAGAAAGCACCCTGTAAAGACTGCACGGCGTTGCGCGCAGCCTGCTCCGAACTGGCCTCAATCAGATCGGCAATGGCTTCGGCCTGGGCCAGATCGAGTTTGTCGTTGAGAAACGCCCTCTCGCTGAATTCACCGGGGCGGGCCAGTCTGGCTCCGCAATCGAGGCAGGCCTTGAGCAGCATATCCATCACCACGGGGCCACCGTGGCCATGCAGTTCCAGCACATCTTCCCCGGTAAAGGAATTAGGGCCGGGGAAATATAACGTCAGCCCCTGATCGATGACCTTGCCGTCAGCATTGAAGGCGCCGTAATGCGCATGCCGCGCAGTGGGTTGAAGCGCGCTGATCCGCTCGGCTACCTGCAGCGCCGCCGGGCCGGAAACACGCACGATACCCACGCCGCCCTGACCAGGTGGAGTGGCGATGGCGGCAATGGTGTCGGCATGGTACTGGCGGCTCATGTTGGATTCCTGTGGGGTAGTAAGCAAAACGCCCCGAAATCGGGGCGTTTTGTTGTGCTTGTGCTGGGCGATCAGTCCTTCGCCGCAGCGCCTTCGATCTGCCGGGTAATGTACCACTGTTGCGCGATCGACAGGATGTTGTTGACCACCCAGTACAGTACCAGACCGGCCGGGAACCACAGGAAGAAGAAGGTGAAGACAATCGGCAGCATCTTCATCACCTTGGCCTGCATCGGATCCGGAGGTGTGGGGTTGAGCTGTTGCTGGATGAACATGCTCACACCCATCAGGATCGGCAGAATGAACAGCGGATCTTTCAGCGACAGGTCAGTGATCCAGCCAATCCACGGTGCCTGACGCATCTCGACGCTTTCCATCAGGGTCCAGTACAGTGCGATAAAGACCGGCATCTGTACCAGGATCGGCAGACAGCCACCCAGCGGATTGATTTTTTCCTTCTTGTACAGCTCCATCATGCCCTGCGACAGCTTCTGACGATCATCGCCGAACTGCTCACGCAGCGCCTGCATTTTCGGTGCGACGCGACGCATGTTGGCCATGGATCGGTAGCTGGTAGCAGACAGCGGGAAGAAGGCCAGCTTGATCAGGATGGTCAGCAGGATGATGCTCCAGCCCCAGTTACCGATCACGCTGTGGATCATGCTCAGAATCCAGAACAGCGGTTGGGCGATAAACCACAGGAAGCCGTAATCCACGGTCAGCTCCAGACCGGGGGAGATAGCCTTCAGGCGATCCTGAATTTTCGGACCGGCATAGAACTCTGCACCAATAACGGCTTGCTCGCCGGCGGAGATACTCACCGATGGGCTAACGAAGCCGACCAGATAATTACCCTGGCTGTCCTTGCGGGTCTGGATTACATGCTGACCATCCGCTGCGGGTACCCAGGCAGTAACAAAGTAATGCTGCAACCAGGCAGCCCAGCCACCGGATACGGTTTCGCGCAGGTTGCTCTTGTCCATATCCTTGGGCTTGAGCTTTTCGTAGGAACCGTCAGCACTCCAGTAGGCGGCACCGAGGAAGGTCGCCATGCCGGTCGCCGTGGAACTGGATGGATCGCCGCTGCCGTCACGTTTGATCTGGCCGTACAGCCCACCACTCCAGGTCTCGCTGCTCTGGTTATCGATCAGGTAATCGACCTTGACCAGATAATTGCCACGCTCAAAGCTGAAGCGCTTGATGTAATTGACATTGTTCTCGCTGAAATGCAGATCCACCGTCAGGCTGTCATCGCCTTCGGCCAATTGGTAGCTGGTCTGCTCGGTCTGGTACAGCGGACGGCCATTGGCGCGGGCATCCGGGCCATTACGACCAGCCAGGCCACTTTGCGAAACATAGGTACGTTGTGCGCTCTGTTCCAGCAATTGGAAAGGCACATCCGGACGCTGTTGATGAACCGGATACCCAGGCAACGCCAGAGAAACGATGTCACCACCACGGGGATCGATCGCCAGACGCAGGGTGTCTGTTTCGATGTTGATCAGGTTGCCGACAGTAGCAGTGGCTTCCGGTTGCAAGCTGGGAACAGCTGCCCCTTCAAGATCAACTGCTTGCGGTACGTCTCCGGTGTCCAGCGATTCGTTCAGTTCACCGCCGGGGATCGCAGGTATGTCTGCTGTCTGGGTCTGCGGATTGCTGTTAACGACCGCCGAATCAGCAACCGGATCACCGTAATCCTTGTTCCACTGCAAGATCATCAGATAGGTGATCACAGCCAGCGCAGCGATGAGGATGTTTCTTTGCATGTTCATGGTTTTTCAGCCATCTGAGACGAACGGTTGTTCTGGAGTGGTACTGGATCATAGCCACCCGGGTTCCAGGGATGACAGCGGGACAGGCGCCGCGCACTGAGCATACTGCCCTTGAGAAAACCATGTTCTTCGATGGCTTCCTGGGCGTAGCAGGAACAGGACGGGTAGAAACGACAATGACTGGCCATCAGCGGGCTGATAGCGTAACGGTAAACCTTGATCAGTCCGAGCGCGATGTTACGCATTGGATGATGGGGATCCGGTATTGCGGGAACGGTTGTACTTGTCAGCACTCTTGTTCAGCCGGTGCCACATGTCCTGGAACAGGGCATGCAACGCCGCATTATCAAGCTCGCCCAGGCCCTTACGGGCAAGGACGACAATATCCAGATGATCCAGATCAGCACGGTGGTGTCTGAAGGACTCACGGGCTATGCGTTTGATCTTGTTGCGATCAACGGCCCGCCGGACATTCTTCTTGGCAATGACCAGCCCCAATCGTGCATGCGTCAGGTCGTTATGCCGTGACAGCAGCAATACATTGGGGCCAGAGGCTTTACAGGTGGCTCCATCGAATACGTTCTTGAACTGTGCGGGCGTCAATAGCCTGTGTTCAGGAGCAAATCCGAGATCCACCTGGAAATCCGGTCTTAAGCTGACAGCTTGTGACGGCCTTTGGCACGACGACGAGCCAGAACGGCACGACCGTTCTTGGTGGCCATACGAGCACGGAAACCGTGGTTGCGCTTGCGCTTCAAAACGCTGGGTTGGAAAGTTCTTTTCATCTTCAGATACCTGAGTAATTCACGACAGAGCCGCTAAGCCCTTTCAAGGGATCGGAGATTCTAGAGAAGAAGGGCCTTCAGGTCAATTTGATTTGCCGGGTAGGAGATAAATAAACAATACAAATGAAAAGATTTTTAAAAGATTACTGATGTAGTTCTTAATGAGTGACGGCTTTTCTGTGGATAACCGCTTCCAGACCAGGCTGAGCGGTGGTTTCAGAGAATGATAACCCGGTGGGCAGGATGTTCACGGCGGGCTCCGGTTGCTGTGCCCGGCCTGTGGATAAACGAGGCGGATATCCACAGGCCGAATTATCCTCAGCTTTGCGCATGGGTTGCCAACAGCGTCATACCGGAGTTGTCCACATGGCTCCCGGTACCGCATGAAGCAAGGCCGCAAGCAAAAACAGCGGTGTCATGAGAAATAAAAAATCTGTCCATTCTGAATTTGCCATCTTGTCTCCACAACGGATCTGCATGTGGATAACTAGCCGCTAAAAAGGCTAGAATGCAGCATGCTTCGCAGGCCTGTCATCCGGCTGTCCTGCGCGACCTTTCATCAAGCTTAATCAAGCCAATCAGGCTTGGAGTCGGGGGAATTTAGTGTCTGTTGTACTCTGGCAGCAATGCATGGACTTTTTGCGCGATGAGCTTCCATCCCAGCAGTTCAATACCTGGATTCGTCCGCTGCAGGTTGAAGGTGACCATGCGGAACTGCGGTTGTACGCCCCTAACCGTTTTGTACTGGATTGGGTCAATGACAAGTACCTGAACCGCATACAGGAACTATTGGATGATCTGTCTCAGGGACAGGCTCCGCTGGTGTCCTTATTCATAGGTAGCCGTCGCACTGCTCCCGCCGTGGCGGTAGCGCTGGTGGCAAGTACCGCGGCGCCGGTGGTTGAACCCCGGGTGGAAGTCGAACCGGACACACAGCCGGTAGTTTCAACCAACCCGGCGACCAGAAACCAAACCGGTCATGGTTTTCAACCTGACCCGGGTAATTACCGCAAAGCTGATGAAGATGAGCCCCAGCCGCCACAACGGGCCGACCAGGGCAACACCGTTATCAAGCACACCAGTTACCTGAACCGCAGCTTCACGTTTGAGAACTTTGTCGAAGGTAAATCCAACCAACTGGCACGGGCCGCAGCCTGGCAGGTGGCGGATAATCCCAGGCACGGTTACAACCCACTGTTTCTTTATGGCGGGGTGGGTCTGGGTAAGACGCACTTGATGCATGCGGTGGGCAACCATCTGTTGAAGAAGAACCCGGCGGCCAAGATTGTCTATCTGCACTCCGAGCGCTTTGTGGCAGATATGGTCAAGGCGCTGCAGATGAATGCGATCAACGACTTCAAGCGTTATTACCGTTCAGTTGACGCCCTGCTCATTGATGACATCCAGTTCTTTGCCAAGAAAGAGCGTTCGCAGGAAGAATTCTTCCATACTTTCAATGCCTTACTTGAAGGTGGCCAGCAGGTTATTCTGACCAGTGACCGCTACCCCAAGGAAATTGACGGGCTGGAAGAACGCCTCAAGTCGCGGTTTGGTTGGGGCCTGACGGTTGCAGTAGAGCCACCGGAGCTGGAGACTCGCGTCGCCATTCTGATGAAGAAAGCCGAGCAGTCGCGGATTGATCTGCCCCATGACGCGGCCTTCTTTATTGCTCAGCGCATTCGTTCCAACGTACGTGAGCTTGAAGGTGCACTCAAGCGAGTGATTGCCAGTGCACACTTCATGGGGCGGGATATCACCATCGAGTTGATTCGCGAATCGCTCAAGGATCTCCTGGCGCTGCAGGACAAGCTGGTCAGCATCGACAACATTCAGCGCACAGTCGCCGAGTACTACAAGATCAAGATTGCTGACATCCTGTCCAAGCGTCGCTCCAGATCGGTTGCCCGTCCACGCCAGGTAGCCATGGCCCTGTCCAAGGAACTGACCAACCATAGCCTGCCCGAGATTGGCGATGCGTTTGGCGGACGGGATCATACAACTGTGCTGCATGCCACACGAAAGATTGCAGAATTACGTGAAACTGATGCGGATATCCGCGAAGATTATAAAAACCTGCTACGGACACTGACCACCTGAGTGTGTGCGAAGCAAACTGCCAACCTGCACGAGGTCGAAGGAAGACAATGCAATTTACCATCCAACGCGAAGCCCTGTTGAAGCCCCTGCAATTGGTGGCGGGTGTCGTCGAACGTCGGCAGACCCTGCCGGTGCTATCCAATGTTCTCATGGTGGTCGATGGAAATACGCTGTCGCTGACCGGCACCGATCTTGAAGTGGAATTGATTGGTCGGATCAACCTGGAAGAATCTGCCGAAGACGGTGAGATCACCGTGCCGGCACGCAAACTGATGGATATCTGCAAATCCCTTCCGGACGAAGCGACCATCAATTTCCGTGTTGAAGAAGGCAAGGCCATTCTCAAGGCGGGGCGCAGCCGTTTCACCCTGGCGACCTTGCCGGCAGCTGATTTCCCCAATGTCGAGGATGGTGCTGGCTCGCTGAGTTTTGACATCAGCCAGAATCGTCTGCGCCGCCTGATTGAGCGTACCGGCTTTGCCATGGCGCAACAGGATGTCCGCTATTATCTGAACGGCATGCTGCTGGAAATCAGCCAGGGTCAGTTGCGCGCAGTCGCTACTGATGGACACCGCATGGCCATGTGCACGGTGGACGCCAATATCGATTATCAGGAAAAGTACCAGCTGATCGTACCGCGCAAGGGTATCCTGGAGCTGGCGCGCCTGCTGGCCGAAGCGGATGACCTGATCAATATCGTGCTGGGCACCCATCATATCCGCGCTACCACGGGTGACTTCACCTTTACGTCCAAATTGGTCGACGGCAAATTCCCGGATTACGAGCGTGTGCTCCCCCGCGGTGGTGACAAGGTGGTTATTGCCGATCGTCAAACCTTGCGCAACGCCTTCAGCCGTACCGCCATTCTCTCCAACGAGAAGTACCGGGGCATTCGTCTGATGCTCAGCGACTCGCTGCTGAAGATTCAGGCAAACAACCCTGAGCAGGAAGAAGCGGAAGAAGATGTCGTGGTTGATTACTCCGGTAGCCCGCTGGAAGTGGGTTTCAACGTCAGCTACCTGTTGGACGTGATGAACGTACTGAGTAACGAGCAGATCAAGGTGACTTTGTCCGACGCCAACAGTAGTGCCCTGGTTCAGGAATCGGAATCAGACGACAGTCTTTACGTTGTCATGCCCATGCGTCTCTGAGCGATATGCCGCTCAAGCGTCTTTCCGTCACCGGCGTGCGCAATTTGCAGCCGGTGACGCTCTACCCCTCCCCTCGCATCAATCTGATTTATGGCGCCAACGGCAGCGGTAAATCCAGTCTCCTTGAAGCAATTCATCTGCTTGGCCTCGCCCGATCCTTTCGCAGCACCCGTCTACAACCAGTGATTCAGTATGGCGAGCAGGCATGCACTGTTTTTGCTGAAGTGTTTCAGCCCAGTGGTGTGACCAATGCTATCGGCATCACGCGTAGCAAACAGGCTGATTATCAGATTCGTATAGATGGCCAGAGTGTACGCAGTATTGCTCAACTAGCCGAAACATTGCCGTTGCAACTGATCAACCCGGATAGTTTCAGACTGCTTGAAGGTGCACCCAAGCAACGTCGACAGTACCTGGATTGGGGTGTGTTCCACGTGGAACATCAATTCCTACCGGTGTGGCAGCGTTTGCAAAAAAGCCTCAAACAGCGTAACAGCCTGCTCCGACGTGGTAGAATACAACGTTCAATGCTGGCACCGTGGGAGAGCGAGCTGGTTTCAGCCGGGGAACGAATAGATGAATTCCGGCAAGCCTACCTGCAACGTCTGAAGCCGGTATTCGAGGACATCCTCGCCAGACTGGTGCCTCTTGATGACCTTGCCCTCAGTTACTACCGGGGATGGGATAAGGAAAAGTCACTGGCGCAGGTGCTGGATGAACAGTTCGAACGTGATAGCCAGCTGGGTTATACCCAGGCGGGAGCTCAACGTGCTGATCTGAGGTTGCGCTGCCATTCGATGAATGCCGTGGATGTGTTATCACGCGGCCAACAGAAGTTGGTGGTATGTGCCCTGAAGATCGCGCAGGGCTACCTACTGAAGCAGCACGGCGTGCAACAGGACTGTGTGTTTCTGGTAGATGATTTGCCATCCGAATTGGATGCGCATCACCGTAAGGCTTTATGCGCCCTGCTGGAAGATCTCGGATGCCAGGTCTTTGTCAGCAGCGTGGACGCCGAACAGATGCGGGATTGTTGGAAAAACGATACACCCTTGTCGATGTTCCACGTGGAACATGGGCACATTGTGCAGACCGATTGATGTCTGGGAGTGATTACAGAATGACCGAACAAAAAGCTTACGATTCATCAAGTATCAAGGTTCTCAAAGGCCTTGATGCGGTGCGTAAACGCCCCGGCATGTATATCGGCGACACCGACGACGGAACCGGTCTGCACCACATGGTTTTCGAAGTAGTGGATAACTCCATTGACGAAGCCCTCGCAGGACACTGTACGGATATCAGCATCACCATCCATACCGATGAATCCATCACAGTTCAGGACAACGGTCGCGGTATCCCTACGGATATCCACGAGGAAGGTGTATCCGCTGCGGAAGTCATCATGACGGTGCTGCACGCTGGCGGTAAGTTCGACGATAACAGCTACAAGGTGTCTGGAGGCCTGCACGGCGTGGGTGTATCCGTGGTTAACGCCCTCTCTGAGGAGTTGATCATGACTATCCGCCGGGGTGGCAAGGTATGGGAACAGACCTACCGCCACGGCGTCCCACAGGCGCCTCTGGCGCCGATTGGGGAGACGGATGGCAGTGGCACCCAGATTCACTTCAAGCCCTCGTCAGAAACCTTCACAAGCATCAGCTTCAGTTGGGATATCCTTGCCAAACGCCTGCGTGAACTGTCCTTCCTCAACTCGGGTGTTGGTATCAACCTGATTGATGAGCGTACCGGTAAGCGTGAGCTGTTCTGCTACGAAGGCGGTCTGAGCGCCTTCGTTGACTATCTGAACGTCAACAAGACCACCGTCAACTCGATCTTCCATTTCAATGTGCAGCGTGACGACGGCATTGCCGTGGAAGTCGCCATGCAGTGGAACGACAGTTTCAACGAGAATCTGCTGTGCTTTACCAACAACATCCCGCAACGCGATGGCGGTACTCACCTGGCGGGCTTCCGTGGCGCACTCACCCGAACGTTGAACAACTACATCGAACAGGAAGGACTGCTGAAGAAAATCAAGGTCAGCACCTCCGGCGATGACGCGCGTGAGGGTCTGACGGCAATCATCTCGGTCAAGGTGCCGGATCCGAAATTCTCCTCCCAGACCAAGGACAAGCTCGTCTCCTCGGAAGTAAAGACCGCGGTCGAGCAGGAAATGAACAAGTTCTTCAGCGATTATCTGCTGGAAAAGCCCAGTGAAGCCCGCGCCGTCGTCGGCAAGATGATCGACGCTGCCCGTGCCCGTGAAGCGGCACGCAAAGCCCGCGAAATGACCCGTCGCAAGGGTGCATTGGATATCGCCGGCCTGCCCGGCAAGCTGGCCGATTGTCAGGAGAAGGATCCTGCACTCTCCGAACTCTATATTGTGGAAGGAGACTCCGCGGGCGGTTCTGCAAAGCAAGGCCGTAACCGCAAGACTCAAGCGATCCTGCCGCTGAAAGGCAAAATCCTCAACGTGGAAAAAGCCCGCTTTGACCGCATGCTGTCGTCGCAGGAAGTCGGCACCCTTATCACAGCGCTGGGTTGCGGTATCGGTCGTGAAGAATTCAATATTGAAAAACTGCGCTACCACAACATCATCATCATGACCGACGCCGACGTCGACGGCGCGCACATCCGCACCCTGTTGCTGACGTTCTTCTTCCGCCAGATGCCCGAGCTGATTGAAAAGGGCTATATCTACATCGCTCAGCCGCCCTTGTACAAAATCAAGAAGGGCAAGCAGGAACAGTACCTCAAGGACGACGACGCACTGGAAGATTACCTGACCCAGTCCGCGCTGGAAGATTCCTATCTGTACGTCAACGAGCATGCACCGGGTATCACCGGTGAAGGCCTGGAGCGTCTGGTCAACGAATACCGTGACGTGATGAAGATTCTCAAGCGGGTTGGCCGTCTGTATCCACAGGAATTGATGGAACATCTGATTTATCTGCCGCGTCTGTCCAAAGACAATCTGGCGGACAAGGCGTTCATGGATAACTGGTTGATTTCATTTAATAAAATGGTAAAAGAGACGGAGCGATCCGGTCAGGAGTACACCGTCACTCTGCGTGAAGACAAGGAGCGTAACCTGTGGCTCCCGGAGGTGGAAATCCTCAGCCACGGTCAGACCAGCTACATCACCTTCAATCGTGATCTGTTCGCCAGCAATGATTACCGCAGCATGGCCGATCTGGGCGAGAAGCTGCAGAGCCTGCTGGAAGAAGGTGCGTATATCCAGCGCGGTGAGAAGAAGAAGCCGATCCGTTTCTTCAAGGAAGCCATGGAGTGGATGATGAGCGAAACCGCCCGCCGCCATTCGATCCAGCGCTACAAGGGTCTGGGCGAAATGAACCCCGAGCAACTGTGGGAAACCACCATGGATCCGGAAAACCGCCGGATGTTGCAGGTCACCATCGAGGATGCCATCGGCGCAGACCAGATCTTCAACACCCTGATGGGCGACCATGTGGAACCACGTCGGGAATTCATTGAGCGCAATGCGCTGGCGGTATCGAACCTCGACGTGTGATTTTTGTAGGTGTAGGTGGGCAAAGTTATTTGCCCATTCGGCCAAAGTTAAGCGGTTCGGCTAAAGTTATTGCTCGGTAGTATGTTGAAAGCCCCTGCTGATCTAGATCAGCAGGGGCTTTTTACTGGGCTACTGACTGGCTTGCCAGTCAGCCAAGAAGAATTCAGTCAGACGATGCTTGGTTTTGTACTCCTCAACGATCTCGGCTGACTTCATCCTGCTGAACGTTGCATTCATTGAGGCTTTGTTAGTTTTGTTACCCGGTATACGTCTGGCTCTCAACGCATCAATAACCCATTGGCTACGAATACGGGGGCGTTGATCGTTAAGCATGTCGACTACCAAAAAGGTCATGTAGCCCTTGCTGATTCCCCATGTTTTGATAAATGCGTCAGGTAAATCTTTAATTTGCTGGGTAGCCCCGTCCAAACCAAACCATGCAACGTAGTCATCAGCGCAGAACGCCGGGCCTTTTTGCAACAGCTTGGCTAATTTGATTTTCAAACCATCAGTAAGTGCTGGGTGGGTGATTTCCAGCATTGCCCGCTCAAGATCGCCCCCTGCTTCTTTTAGTATGCCAGGTTGTAATCCATCCAATAGCGAAGACCAAAGAGCATATAAATCTGCAAAAGCTGACCAACCTTGCTCGATAACACCAGGAAATTTGTACCGAAGATCACCTACTCGCCGATCTTCTGCGGGGAGGGAGCTCATGCCAACCAAAGTAGACCTGTTACCATCCACAATGATGTTGAGCGGGGTTATATTCCTATGGGTGAACTCCAGCCGGTGTAAGGACGCAAGCCCCGCCAATAATTGCTCCAGCCAGTTACGGAACTCCTCTGCACTGACAGATGCTTGGTCAAAGAGCGTCTCACCACTGGCCCATGCTCGACTGACGAAATAGGCATTACTGTTCGGTATTCGAGCCAGATCGAATACCCGCTCCAGCGCAGGATGGTAAATCTGAGCTAGCCGACTATATTGATCCGCCACCAGATCCCAAACTTCGTCTGCATCGTTATAAATCTGAATCGCACAATCGAAACGTCCAGCGATGTGTCTAGCGCGCCAGATACTTGAGAATGCGTCCTCATCTACCTCCTCGATCAACTCATACCTATTGTCGATAATCGCCCCTGCTGCCGCCTCAAAAGGCCTTTCCGAGGCCGAATGTGATAGCGAGGCCCCCGCGCTCATCAAGTTTGCGATTAAATGCGACAACCGGTTTTGGGCTGTCTCCCCTTCTTCCACACTGTTTCCGATGACTTCTAAGTGAAGATTTTCGATCAAGGGCTGAAACAGTGAGGCAATAAGGTTGATGTCATCGTTTTCGCTATGGTTGTTCAGCACATCAATGAAGCAGACCTCGCCCGCATCGGTAAGATAGATTGAGTTGGCCGAAACCCCACCCAGTGTCGCGCCACGGCGATGTATGCCTTGAATGGCGGTGAAAGCAGAAGTCAGAGTAGATCTGGCTGACTTCTCTGCATACGTTGAAAGCTCTACGAGTGAAAGCGGTTTGCCCTTTGGCATGCTGATTGGCAAAACCATCAGTTCACCATCATCAATCAGCGGTGCGCTATAAGTCACGCCGGTTAACCCGGCCAGCTCTTGCAGTAACCGAAACTCGTCACGCAATTGCGTTTGCAGCTGTTCCCGCCGTTCCTGGTTCTCGCAATTGGGGCGGTTCACGATTTTCAATATCCACTTGGATTTCCAGTTTTCCAGGCGGTACTCTGCCATCCATAGCTCAAGGCCATTATAATCCAGCAGGCAATGTGTTTTTTGGTACTGTTGGAATCGATTGTTTTCGGCGATCTGCTGGCGTAGCTGACCGAGAGTAGAAAGTACCAGTTCGCGCTGAGCATCGATCAGCTCGAACGCTTTGGGGGATGTCAGCGCCTCAGCGCTGGTCAGTGCCTTTATGATCCCATCTGGTGTCCACACTTGCAGAGACGATTCATCTTTAATGAGCGAGATGCTATGGCCTTTATCGCCGGTTACCAGTACCACTCCCTGACACCAAGGTGCATATAAACCGATGCCGGCACGGTTACGGAGACGGCCTGCAAGCACGCGAGAATTCTGGTTGGCCTTACGCAAGGCGTTATCCACAGGACTACCATCCAGGAGCCAAACGTCCTTGCCCGACTCCAGCGTCCCGCTATAGCCTTTCACGTCAATCAGATACACTCCCCAGTCACCGACGACGATTGCATCGATTTCCATTGCCTGACCGGTTTCTGTCAGCAGCTCGATGTTGGTTAGCAGCCAATAGTGATCTGGGAGGGCACTTTCCAGCAGAGAGAATGCCCATTCTTCTGCTGTGTTGACTGCTTTACCGAAGGGAACATGCTTGGCCATGATTTTCTCCTTGTCCTTACTATCCAAGCCATCCGGTAGAATGGCGAACTCGTTTTTATATGAGAGATACCGTGAAGCTGCTAAGTACTTACGACGATCATGATAATGCCAAGGAAGCGGCTGAAAAGCTGATTGGTGAGAAACGCTTAGCTAGTGAGCGGGATGCCACCGTGGTGATCTATAATCTGTTTGGAGTTCCCAGTTGGGGAAATTTTCACCGACTGGGAATGTACAACTTGATCGAGCTAAAAGGGCTGTTGGAACGGAAAGCATCTTGGCAGCCTGAAGATAACAAGCGTCATCAGGAGATCTTGGCCACTCTCAATACCGTGGCCAAGAACTACAACCTGATGATTCCGTCTCACTGGCTGTAATAGGTCAACCTGCGTTCCCTTGAAGCTTTTCCAGACTGAGTTGATTGAGTTCTACTCCCAGTTTGCTCGGATCCTGAACCATCATGTAATGCCATAGGCCGTGCTCGCCGCTACGATTAACTGCGTCAACCCAACGTTGAGCTGCCTTGGCCTTGAGATCCGCGTCATCGTTGTACTGACCCTTGATCTCAATGATGACTTTTAGGCCGATATCCAGCTCCGCGATAAAGTCAGGCACATAGTTGTGCTTAATATTTTGCTTGCGGTAGCTGATGGTAAAGCCCAAACGGTCATTCTTTACCCACTTCACCACGCCAGGGTGGATGTCGAGCAGAAAGCCTGCACTCTGTTCCCACTTAGCCGTATCGGCCACCATCAAATTCAGATGGCACTTGGTGACTGCGCGCACAGGCTTGGTCGTATGAAAGTCCACGTACAGGGCCCTGTGTGTCAACCTAAGCCTGAGCCAATTGATTTTGAGATAACATATAAATCAGGGCGCTCAGGAGAGCACAATGCCGAAACCCATTACCACTGTTGAGCCGAAGGTCATGCCAGA
>Ga0265293_10005030_pt1 | contig 22592 bp, 16 predicted proteins | sample Munlanlewell138R_FD_192505 | JGI IMG/M metagenome (GOLD analysis project Ga0265293, IMG submission 192505) | Leachate microbial communities from a municipal landfill in Southern Ontario, Canada - Leachate well 138R | ecosystem: Engineered > Solid waste > Landfill > Unclassified | place: Canada... | reverse complement strand
TAGGTTCGAGTCCTAGTGTGGGCGCCACTTTAAAAAATAATAATGCTATCTTGTTTAAGATGGCATTTTTTATTGACATCAATCATAAGGGCACTATAATGATATTCGATTGCAAATTAGTCGGAGGCTTATAATGAAGTATATTAAAAGATATATGGTAAAAGTGATTGAACGAGCTTTAAAGCAATATAAAGTTGTTTTACTAACGGGACCAAGACAAATTGGTATACAAGTTTAAAGGATATTTCTAGTAAAAATGCACTTGAGGTATTTGGCAAATAGGCTATTAACTTGTATAATTATAGTGAAACTGTTTAAATTAAATTTCATTAAAACGAATAGGGGATGATTGCTTTGAAAAAGCTTGATAATTTAGACCAATCCAGACAAGAAATAATTCATCAAAACTTTTTTATATATTTGAAAAAAACAAAAAAAAGTATGATATCGTATGCAAAAGAACACAATATTGATCGCACAACGCTTTCAAAATGGAAAAGCAATAAAACTAATATGAGCGCAGAACAAATTTATGAGGCTGCTCTTTATTTTAAGGTTACAGTTAATGATCTTTATTATACTGAAAAAGAAAAAAAGAAACTGAGAGTTTTAAGTGAAGATTCATATCAACCGATTTTAGCTCAAGAATCAAAAACTTTATTGTTTTATGGTGATTCTTTTAAAAGACCAGCGAAAGTAATAATACCGCTGCTAGTTATGTTTATGATAATAGCAGCACTTTCTTATTTTCTTATGAAAGGTTCTTCTTATTGGTTGCTTATAAATTTAGGTACGTTAGCAGCCGCTTATTTTTTTAATAAACAAACTATTGCTACTAAGAAGACTTTTATTATTAATTATTTAGACGAAATTTATTATCAACGCGAAAATGAAAAGAATTGTTTTTTAAAGAGCGCTATTATTATTCAAGCAGGAGTGCTGATTTCGACTCTTTTAAGCCTATTGTTTTTAGGCGCTTTAATCAGCAAAAACCAACAAGAAACACTTTTACCAGCGACAATATATTTCTTCGTTGTATTTATTTTTGGTTTTACAATATTTTTAATATTTTTCAATTATCCTTTTAAATTTAAAAAAAGAAGTTACGATAACAAACTCTTTGGTTATAATTTTTTAGTTTTTAAGTTAACATTAGCGATTTGTCAACTAGCAATCGCAACCATTATTTTTATTTACCAAAGCCATGCTTTTTTAATTAACTTCATTTTCTCAGTGTTAATTTTTATTTTAATTGTTATTGATTTTATTTTAATTTCTAAAGAATACTCTTTATATCAAATTTATTACGAGGAAAATGAAAAAGAGCCTTGTGTTTTATTTTAAAAATAATTGTGAATAAATTTCACATTTAGTTTTAAAAGTTGATAAAATATCACAGTCACTAGTAATTTATAAAATTAGCTTTAAAATATGAATTGTATTCACTATATTTTAAAATCGATAAAAATAGGAGGATTTAAAAATGAGTTTATTTGATTTTTCTTATCCATTTCCATCAACTATTGAAGAGTTAGATAGGTTTACTGGAAAGGAGTTTGAAGTATTTCTTTTTGAATTTTTTCGAGTTTTGGGATACAACCCTAGATTAACAGATGATAGTAATGATAAAGGTATCGATCTGTTTATTAAAATTCCTGAAGGAGATAGTATTAAAAACGTAGGGATCCAAGCAAAAAGATGGAAATCAAAGGTTGGTGCTTTGGAGATTAGAAATATGCTCGATGGTAAGGCGCATTACAATTTAGACGAGGTTTGGATTGTAACGACTAGTGATTTAACGGCGGCTGCGATTACGACTGCGATGAATAATAAAATTGAGATTATTAATCGCGATAGAGTGGAATTGTTTTTAGAGGAATTAAAAAAATATGATGTCAATTTTAGAGAAAAAAGGGAAATTAAAACAAAAAAAGATAATAAGCATAAAACCTCAACCACTAATTTAGATGAAGGATTACGACAACTAAGAATTAAAATTGCTAAAAAATATAAAATTTCACCCTTGTATAACGTTTTTAATAATGCCAGCTTACTAGAGTTAGAAAAGAACCAACCAAAAACTTTAGACGCTTTAAAAAAGATTAGAGGTTTTGGAGAGAAGAAGATTGCACTTTTTGGTAAAGATATAATCGCCTATTTTAAGAACAGCGATCATAAAGACTTTAAAGCAAGTTTTGAAAAGTTTTTAAAAGCGGAGAGAACAAAAATAGCAAAATATAATAACTTGAAACCTGAAGCAGTGTTTAGTGATGAAGTTATTGTTAATATGATAGAAAACCCGCCTCAAAAAGTTGCAGATTTGGAAAATATAGTTAGTTTTGAGGAGGAAAACATTAAAATATTTGGTGAATATTTAGTAAGAAAAATAGCAGTGTTTTTAAAATGAGTCAAATAATTAACAGAAAAGGTGGTTAAAAAGATGAAAAAATCTAGTTTCCAATGGTTTTAGGCCTTATTGCTGGGATTGTTTTAATTCCCGGATTATTTTTTTCTTCTTTAATGGGTTTATTTTTTGATGTAATAAGTGAGGAAAATGATGTTTTATCTTTTATTACAACTGCAAATATTTTAGCAATTATATTATCTATCTTAGGAGCAATCGTTTCAAATTTTAAGGGTACAGTTGCTGGAGTTATTTTTATTTTTGCAGCTTTATTAACCTTTTTCGCTTTGGTTGCGGTAATTTTTCTTTCCGTTTTTCATTGGATTTCTTTTATTTTATTAGTCATAGCTTTAGCACTAAGTTTTAAAAATGGCTAGAAAGGTTAAAATCTGATAAAGATAGTTTAAATTGTCTGAAGGTATGCTGATGTTACCTTTATAGGTATTTTTTAATTATCAATAATTATGATAAACTAGTCTTAGTAAGACTATATGGGGTGATTTCTTGTTAGTATTTGACACGGAAATTAGTAATAAGGGTGACTTATTAGATATTGGTGCAGTTACCAAAAAAGGGTTAGAATTTCATAGTAAATCTATAACTGGGTTTATAAAGTTTATTAAGAAAAATAAACCAAGATTTTTAGCGGGCCATAATATTATTAATTTTGATTTAGTATATTTAAAAAAATATCCCCTTTCTACTTATCTGCCTCATGATAAAGCAATCGATACTTTGTTTTTATCGGCATTATTATTTCCTAAAAAACCTTATCATCATTTAGTTAAAGATGATAAGATATTAAGCGATTATATTAATAATCCTTTAAATGATGCTAAAAAAGCACTCTTCTTATTAGATGATAGCGTCAACCAATTTCATAAATTAGATAAAGATTTTAAAAGCATTTTATATAACCTATTGAAAGATAGTGAAGGGTTTAAAGGTTTTTTTAGTTATCTAAAATATCGCGATAAAGTAAAAGATTTAAAAACTCTTATAAAGAAAAGGTTTCAAGATGATCTTTGTTATAGTGCTAACTTAGATGATTTTATTTTAAATAACCCCATTGAATTAAGTTACGCCCTTAGTTATATTAATACTAATGATACTAACAACTCCTTAGTTTCAGCGTGGGTTTTGATGGCCTTTCCAAAAGTAGAAGAAATTTTATTAGAATTAAGAAATGCACCTTGTAAAGATGAAACTTGTATTTATTGTAGAAAGAATTTATCGGGAATTGATGGTTTAAAAAGATATTTTAACTACCAAACTTTTAGAGAATTCGACGGAGTAAATCTCCAAGAGGAAGCTGTTAATCACGCTCTTGATAACGAGTCTTTGATTGCGGTATTTCCGACAGGAGGAGGAAAATCGTTAACATTCCAATTGCCAGCATTAATGGCAGGTGAAAATATTGGTGGTTTAACAGTAGTAATTTCTCCCTTGCAATCTTTAATGAAGGATCAAGTTGATAACTTACATAAAAAAGGAATCATTAAGGCTGACTTTATTAATGGATTATTAAATTCAATTGAAAAAAAAGATGTTATTGAAAGAGTTTTAGATGGCTCAGTTAGTCTTCTTTATTTATCTCCTGAATCGTTAAGAAGTAGAACTGTTAAAAACTTATTACTTAAAAGGCAAATTGTCAGATTCGTAATTGATGAAGCACATTGTTTTTCTTCTTGGGGTCATGACTTTAGAGTTGATTATTTATATATTGCCGATTTTATTAAACTTTTATGTGCCGAAAAAGGATTAAAAAAACCTTTCCCTGTTTCCTGTTTTACAGCGACAGCAAAGCATGATGTAATAGAAGATATTAAAAATTATTTTAAAGAAAAGTTAGATTTAGAAATGGAAGTTTTTAAAACTACTAAAGGTCGAACAAACTTAGATTATCAAGTTATTAAAGTTGATGATGATGAAAATAGATATATCAAACTAAGAACGATTTTAGAAACAACTAAAAAACCAACAATAATTTACGCTTCAAGAATTAAAACAGTTAATACTCTTCATAAAAATCTTTTAAGAGATAATTTTAAAGTTTCTAAATTTCATGGCAAAATGGAATCTGATGAAAAAATCAAAAATCAAAATCAATTTATGGCTAATGAATCTGACATTATCGTCGCCACTAGTGCTTTTGGGATGGGTGTTGATAAAGAGGATGTTGGTGTTATTATTCACTATCATATTTCTAGTTCATTAGAAGATTATTTCCAAGAATCAGGAAGAGCGGGAAGAGATTTTTTAAAACGAGCAAATTGTTATATTTTATATAATATCGATGATTTAGATAATCATTTTAATTTATTAAATTATTCAAAAGTATCAATTAAAGAAATAAGTCAAATTTGGAGTGGAATTAAAGATAAAACTAAAAATAGTGATACTGTTTATAAATCAGCGCTAGAGATTGCCAATGCAGCTGGCTGGCCAGAAGCAATGGACGGTTCTTCAACACCACTTGAAACAAAAGTAATGACTTCAGTAGCTACTCTTGAACAAGGAAAATATCTCAAAAGAGGCTTAAATTATACTCGCGTTTTCGCGAGCAGTCTTTTGGTTGGAAATATGGAAGAAGCAGCACGTAGGATAGACAAGTCAAACCTTAGTGAAGATAATAAACTAATTAGTAAAAGAATTATTAGTTCTTTAATTTCTAGAAAATATAAAGACCATCAGGGATTGGAAGAAAGTAGAGTTGATTATTTAGCTGATATTTTAGGAATTGAAAAAAGAGTTGTAATCGAAAACGTTAACTATTTGCGTGAATTAAAGTTATTAGAAGATGATAATGATATGTATGCTAAAATAAACGTTGAAACTAAACTACCAACTTTAATAACTAACTTAAATAAATATAAAGAGGCTATATTTTATTTATTAAGTAACTTTGAAGAAACAAGAAAAGCTTTTAACTTAAAACAATTAAACGAAGACTTTAAAGATAGCAAATATGTTCCTGTTTTAAAAAATTTAAGAAATGCCTTAAATTATTTAGAACAAATGAATTTTGTAAAAGTGGAAAAAACTTATCGAGAAAACTTTTATGCCAAACTTTTATTAGATAAAAAAGAAATAAATAAAACTATTAACAAAAGATTAAGAATTGCTGAATTTGTTATTAACTATTTATTTGATAAATATCATCATAATAACAACTTAAAAACGGATTATTTTATTGATTTTTCTGTAGTTGAATTAAAAAAAGAATATTTAAAACAGTTAGGACTAATTAAAGAAAAAATAATTTTAAAAGACATTGGCGCTGCGATTTTATTGCTGCAAAGGTTAGGGATATTGGCCTTTGATGGAGGTTTTCTAGTTACATACTCACCTTTATCTATTACACGCTTAATCAAAGATAATAAAAAGCGTTTTTTAATTAAAGATTATGAAAAACTAGCAGATCATTATAAAAACAAAAATCAGCAAATTCATATTGTTGGCAGATATGCCGAATTGATGAGTGAAGATGAAAAGGAAGCTAACCTTTTTGTTAGTGACTATTTTAACTTGAAATATCAAGATTTTTTAGATAAACACTTTCCTGGAGAGATGAGAAAAGCGCTTGATCAAAAAATGTCGCAAAAAAGATTTGAAAAGTTGTTTGGCAACTTAAGTGAAGAACAACAAGAAATAATTAATGATGCTAATAGTAAAACTATTGGGGTAACTGCCGGTCCTGGCAGCGGTAAAACGACATTGTTAGTTCATAAATTAGCCTCTATTATTTATTTAGAAGATATTAGAACAGAACAGCTTTTAATGTTAACTTTTTCTAGAAATGCCGCGATAGAGTTTAAAGAAAGATTAAGAGAACTAATTGGTAATGTTGCCAATTATATTAATATTACTACTTTTCATTCTTTTGCTTTTGATGTTTTAGGAAAGCCAGGTTCATTAGAACACGCTAATGAAGTTATTAAAGATGCTTTGGCTCTTTTAAGAAATAATGAAGCTGATAAATTTAAAATTACTAAAATGATGTTAGTTATCGATGAAGCCCAAGACATTAGTGAAGAGGAATATCAGTTTATCATTGAACTTATTAATAGTAATGATAATTTAAGAGTGATGGCAGTTGGCGATGACGATCAAAATATTTTCGAGTTTAGAGGCTCAAACTCCAAGTATTTAAAAGAGTTTTCTGAAAAGCAAAGATATGAGCTATCAATTAATTTTAGAAGTAAAACTAACATTGTTAATTACACTAATAAAATTATCGCCCTTAACAAAGAGAGGTTGAAAACAAAAGAGATAAAGTCGTTCACCAAAAAAGCAGGTAAAGTGATTATAAATACTTACCTTCCTTCCTCTTTAATTAAACCTATTGTTGATAAAGTTGTTTTAGATTTAACTACTAAAAATATTAGCGGCAAAACTGCCATTATTACTAAAACAAACGAGGAAGCTTTATTAGTTAGTGGTTTACTAACTGAATATAAAGTGTTTAATAAGTTGATTCAAGAAATGAAAGATGTTAACACCTTTAATATTTATGAAATCCGAAAGTTTTATGAAGTTTTAAATGAAAAGACTATTAGTAAAATTGATCTTAATGTTTGGGATAGTTTAATAAACTTTTTTAAATTAACTTATCAAACAAGTTCAAACTTTGAGTTGTATATGAGTGTCTTTTCTAAATTCATTGAGGTTTATAATGAACCGTATTTAACAGATTTTAAAGAGTTTCTCTTAGAAACAGATCTTGCTTTCTTTAATAAAGAACACAATCTCATCGTTGCTAACATTCATAAAGTAAAAGGAATGGAATTTGATAATGTGTATCTTTTATACGATGACACTAGTTATTTAGAAGATGATAAAATAAGAGAGTTATATGTTGCATTAACGAGAGCAAAAAAACATTTAGAAGTTCACACGACTAACAAACTATTTAGAAGTATTAAAGTGGATAATGTCATTTATCATGATGTTTTTACCCGTTTTGAAGAACCTGAAGTAATAGAGTTAGCATTTAGCTTACAAGATGTAAATTTGGGTTATTATAGTTTTGTTAAAAACAATTTAAAAGGTATTTTATCAGGTGATAAACTAACTTTAGAAGAAGATATTTTAATTTATCAAAACAAAAAAGTAGGAAGACTTTCAAAAAGAGCAGTAAAGGTTATCGCCGAAAGGATTGCTAGAGGTTATTTTTTGGAAGATTTAGAAGTACTTAATTTGGTTTATTGGTACAATAAAGAAAAAGAAGAAGAGGAATTAATTTTATTGCCAAAGTTAAAATTTAGGTTAAATAATAAAAGCAAAAAAAATATAGAAAAATAAGGTGTTTTTAAAGAAGATAAAAAGTCCTATTGTGATTTAAGCAGATATTAATTTGAAGAAAGGATATCATTTGATATGAATAACTTAATAGTTACAAATTATTTTGATAAAAATATTAAAGTTTCTTCAAAAATTAAAGAATTATTAAAGGAATGTAATAGTTTCTTTTTTAGTGTTGCTTTTATTACTGATGGTGGAGTTAGATTAATCGAAGAAGAATTAAAGGAACTTGAAAAAAAGGGAATAAAAGGGAAAATATTAACTTCAACGTATCAAACCTTTACACAGCCTCAAGCCTTAGAAAGATTGTTATCCTATGATAATATTGAATTAAAGATTATTACAAAGGAAAAGGGAAATCACCATACTAAGGGATATTATTTTGAGTTTGATGGAAAATATCAAGCCTTGATAGGTTCATCTAATTTAACTGAAGCAGCTTTAACTAAAAATATTGAATGGAATGTTTTTAAAATCGGTATTTTAAACGATTCATTTCAAAGAGAATTAGCCAACGAATTTAATAGATTATGGAAAATGGCAACCGATGTCACTCATTTATGGCTTGAAAGTTACCGCGATATTTATGAAAGTAATAAAAAGTATTTTAGAGAACAAAAGTTTCAAACTTATAAATCGATTGTTGTTCCTAATAAAATGCAAGCAGAAGCTTTGCAAAGATTAAAAATATTTAGACAAAAAGACAAAGATAAAGCTTTAATTATTTCAGCAACTGGAACTGGAAAAACTTATTTAGCAGCTTTTGATGTTAACAACTTCCAACCTTTAAAATGCCTTTTTATTGTTCACAGAGAAACTATTCTTGATGATGCTTTGGAAACATTTCAAAAAGTAATTCCAAATAAAACAATGGGTAAATATACGGGAACGAGTAAAGAAATTGAGGCAGAGTTTTTATTCGCAACGGTGCAAACTTTGTCTAAAAAAGAAAATTTAACAATTTTTAAAGCAGATGAATTTGATTATATAATTTTTGATGAAGTCCATCACGCAGGAGCTAAGACATATCAAATAATTCATAATTATTTTAAACCGCAATTTTTGCTTGGTATGTCGGCTACACCAGAAAGAAATGATGATTTTAATATCTATGAAATGTTTGATCATAATATTGCAGTTGAAATAAGGTTGTCTGAAGCGATGCAATTTGATCTTGTTTGTGACTTTCACTATTATGGGGTTAAAGACATCGATGTTATTGATGAAGAAGCAAGCGAAGAAGTTAGTATCGAATCTTTAACAGTAGATGAAAGAGTTAATCACATCATTAGTAAATCTTTAGAGTATGGATATTCAGGAACGAGATTAAAAGGATTAATTTTTTGTAGCAGAAATGAAGAGGCGAGGATCCTTTCAAATAAACTTAATTTAAAAGGATTAAAGAGTTTACATTTAAGTGGTAAAAACAGTAACGAAGAACGAGAAGAAGCTATTTTGCGGTTAGAACAAAACGAAATTAATGGCAAAGAATTAGATTTCATTATTACTGTTGATATTTTTAATGAAGGTGTAGACATACCGTCTGTAAACCAAATTATCTTACTAAGACAAACTGCATCAGCAATAGTTTTTATCCAACAAATAGGAAGAGGCTTAAGAAAGCATTTTGAAAAAGATTTTTGTGTCATCCTAGATTTTATTGCAAATTATAAAAACAATTATTTAATATCGGTTGCTTTATCTGGGGATAAAACTTATAAAAAAGATAATTTACGGCAATTTTTATTTTCACCGAACACGAATTTATATGGTGCTTCAACAATTTATTTTGAAGAAATTGTAAAGCAACAATTACTAGCAAATATTGATAAAACAAATTTTAGAAGAATTGCTTTTTTAAAAGAAGAATATCTTAAGCTCAAAAATAAAGTTGGAACGATACCTTCTTATCATGACTTTTTAAGTTATGATACTATTGACCTGCAACTTATAATTAACTATTCGGATTCATATTATGGCTTTTTATTGCAGATTAAAGAAATAGAAGCTATTTTCAATGAAAATCAAACCAAATATATTGAGTTAATTTCAAAAAAACTTTCTAATGGAAAGAGGCTATTAGAACTTATTCTAATTAAAAGAATATTAGACGGTAAGTATCATGATTTATTTGAGGGATTAAATTTAAATAAGCAAACGAAATACTATTTAACAAACTTTTTTACAGATAATTATTTTGTTAGTCATGATAAAGGAAAATATTTACCTCTTTTAAAGAAAACTGGCAACAAGTTTATGTTAGCTGAAGAACTTGAAAAAGCACTAAGCGATAGTAACGGCGAGATGTTTAAAAATCATTTAGTGGATTTAATAAATTACAGCATGGAAGTTTATGAGAGAGAATATAAAGATTTTATAGAAGAAGATTCAAACTTTGCGCTTTATAAGAAATATTCTTATGAAGACGTTATTAGATTGCTGGACTGGGATTCACAAGCAGTACCCTTAAATGTTGGCGGTTATAAATATGATAAAGAGACTAATACCTTCCCGATCTTTATTAATTATGATAAAGAGGAAGATATCGAGGATACAATAAAATATAAGGATCAATTTATTGATAGTGAGAAGTTATTGTGGTTTACTAAAAATAAAAGAGATTTAAATTCTCCAGAAGTAAAAACTTTAAAAAACTATGAAGCTAATAGTTGCCAGTTTTATTTATTTGTGAGAAAAAATAAAGACGATAAAGAAGGAAAAGAGTTTTATTTTTTAGGTAAAATTATACCGGATATTGATTCTTTTGAATTAGATACAATGCCGCAAGGAGAATCGGTTGTAAAAATGGTTTTAAGTTTAGTTAATCCAATTAAAAATGATATTTATCAATATATAACCAAAGGATGATAAGAAATGAAAAAACAAATTGAAGTTTGTGCAGCACTAATTAAAAAAGATGATAAATATTTTGTAGTGCAAAGAGGTCCCAAAGGTGAAGTTGCATTTAAATGGGAATTTCCAGGTGGAAAAATTGAAAAAAATGAAACGCATAAAGAAGCCTTAAAAAGAGAAATAAAAGAAGAGTTAAATGTCGATATAGAAGTTAATGATTTTTTAATGACAGTTAATCATGAATATCAGACTTTTAATTTAACAATGCATGCCTATAATTCGAAAATCATTGCTGGAACACTTAAAATGAGAGAAGATCAAAATAACTGTTTATGGTTAAAGCCAACAGAAATGAATAATTATGATTTTGCTGCTGCAGACCTCCCAATCATTGAAAAATTAATTAAAAGAGCAAAGGACAATAAAAGATGATAGTTTACACAAATACAATAAATGAATTTAATAATGATGTTGTTTCAGGATTAATTGCTACAAAAATTCAAGATAAATTAATTGATAGTGGATATAGCCATAGTAGCGACTCTGAGTTTAGATCGTGGGAAAACTCTCTTTTACATATGCAAATGGTTTTAAATGATAACTCAGTAAACCAAGAATTACATGTTGCGATTGAATATAATATTCCTAATACTTCTAAAAGAGTTGACTTTATTGTGAGCGGATTAGACGAGCATGATAAACCGAAAGTTGTTATTGTAGAATTGAAACAATGGGAAAAAGCAGAAAGAACAAGTAGAGAAGATTTAGTCACTACTTTTATCGGTGGAAATATTCGGCCTGTTACACACCCCTCATATCAAGCTTATTCTTATGCTAAAACAATCGAAAGTTTTAATGAGACTGTTTATAAAAACAACATCAAATTAATTCCTTCAGCTTTTTTACATAATTACAAAGAAGAATATCGAAAGGAATTAGACAATTACCTTTACCAAGACATTGTTAAAGTAGCGCCATTATTTTTACAAAGAGATAAGCTGAAATTGCGCGACTTTATTACAAAAAATGTCAAAAAAAGCGACCAAGGGAAATTGTTATATCAAATTGATAATGGTAAAATCAAACCATCAAAATCACTTCAAGATGCCATTTCTTCAATGTTAGAAGGAAATAAAGAGTTTTATATGATAGATGAACAAAAAGTTGCCTTTTCAACAGTTAAAAAGTTGGTTGAAAATGCTTTTAAAACCGATGATAAATATACAGTTATTATTGAAGGCGGACCAGGAACAGGCAAAAGTGTTATTGCGATAAATTTATTAGCTGAGTTTAAAAATCGCTTAGTTAATTATGTTACTAAAAACGCAGCCCCTAGAAATGTGTTTTTCGAAAAATTAAAAAGAGAAAAATATAAACTAAACTATATTAATAATTTATTTAAAGGTTCTGGAGCGTACGTTAACACTAAAAAAAATGAATATGACTTATTAATTGTTGATGAAGCGCATAGACTTAACGAAAGGTCAGGATTATTTGCTCATAGAGGGGAAAACCAAATTAAAGAAATTATTAATGCTGCTAAAGTTAGTGTTTTCTTTATTGATGAAGATCAAAAGGTTACTACTAAAGACTTTGGTTCAGTTGAGGAAATAAAAAAACAGGCTAAGCTTTTGAACTCGCAACTATTTTATGGTGAGGATTATCAATTAGTTTCACAATTTAGATGCAATGGTAGTGATGGTTATTTGGCATTTTTAGATGACGTTTTAGGAATAAGAAAAACAGCTAACTATGATGGTTTTGAAATGGATTATGATATCAAGGTTTTTGATGATCTAATTTTAATGAAGGAAAATCTAAAGAAATTAAACGAAATTAATAATAAAACAAGAATGGTTGCTGGTTATACTTATGATTGGGTAACTAAAAAAAATCCCAATGTTGATGAATATGATATTGTATTAGGTGAATTTAAAGCAAAATGGAATTTTAGTAATACGAAAACTTGGGCAATAGATGAATCATCTTTTGATGAAGTTGGCTGTATTCATACTTCGCAAGGATTAGAGTTTGATTATATTGGCGTAATTATTGGAAAAGATCTTATTTATAGAAATAATAAGGTTATTACTGATTTTACAAAAAGAGCGAAAACTGACTATAGTTTAAGAGGGATTAAAACTAATGAAAACTATCAATTGGCTGATACAATAATAAGAAATACATACAAGACTTTAATGTCAAGGGGGCAAAAAGGCTGTTATGTGTATTGTGAGGATAAAGAACTTTCGAATTATTTAAGAAAGAGAATACATGGTAATCAATAAAGTAAAGTAGAGGGAAAGTTTTCTTTAAAATTAAAATGATTTAACAAAAAGCCTTTATAGAAGCTATTTTTAAAATTATTATAAAAATGCTATAATGAAAATGTCTTTACATGGGAGGAAGAAAATGAAATATTTTTTAGGCTTGGACATTGGTATTACATCAGTAGGATGGGGTGTAATTGACAAAAACAACAACATTATAAAATGCGGCGTTAGGTTGTTTGATGAAGCGGATCAAAAAAACAATGCTGATCGCAGAGCCTTCCGAGGTTCAAGAAGATTGATTAGAAGAAGGAAATTGAGAATAGATGATGTCAAATCGTTATTGATGGAAAAAGGATTAATTAACAATAAATTTAAGCCCTTTAAAGATCCATATAAATTACGTAAAAAAGGATTGACAGAAAAACTGACTGATAAAGAACTTGCAACAGTTTTGCTTTTTTATGCTAAAAGAAGAGGCAGCAGTTTAGAAGTTGCAGAAGAAATAACAACAAAAAGTGAAGAAAGTACAAAGTTTATTTTAAATGAAAACAAACAATTACTAAAAAAAGAAGGATTTATTGTTGATGTACAACTTAAAAGGAAAAAGGAATTAGGCTCTATAAGAGGAATAAATAATGTTTTTAAGACAGAAGATTATCTATATGAGTTAAAAGCAATATTAAATAATCAAAACCTTGACGAAAATTTTAAAAAAGAATTAATTGAAATTATTTTTAGAAGAAGACATTTTTCAGAAGGCCCGGGCAACTTGTATTCTCCTTCCCCTTATGGTAGATATCGGTTAGTTGAAGGAAAATTATTGAAAGAATTAAAAGAATATTTAATAACAAATTTTAATAATAAATATTTAAAAGAAGAAATAATTTTCAATTATGAAGGAAAAAACTATTTAGCGTATAAAAATGGAGAAATAGTAAATAAAGATAAGTATGATTTAATTGCATTAATGAGAGGAAATTGTAGCATCTATGAAGATGAGTTTAGAGCTCCTAAAAATGCCTTTTCAGCAGAACTATTTAATCTTTTAAATGATTTGAATAATTTGAAATTTACAAATAGAGAAGAAAAAATTACTGGGGAAGAAAAGCATGAAGTAATTAATGTAATAAGAGAAAAAGGCAACATCACTTTTAATCAATTATTAAAATTGTTAGGTGTCACACTTATCGATGTAACAGGTTATAGAATTGATAAGAATGATAAACCAATTTTAACTGAGTTTAATGGTTATAAAAAAGTTTTAAAAATCATAAAAGATTTAAAAAAGAAAATGTTAGATGATGAAACAATCGATCAAATAATGGAAATATTAACTGAAACAGTTGTAGTTGAAGAGCGCTTTGACAAAATTAATAGAATAGTTAAAGATGAGTTATTAGCTATGAGTTTGAGTAATTTAACAGGTATAAATGGGTACCATAATTTATCGTTAAAGGCAATTTATCAATTAAAGGAAGAATTGCTAATAACCTCTTTGAATCAACAACAAATTATTACTAATAAAAATTTAACTCAAAAAACAGATAGTTCTAAGTTAGTCTTAGATGAAAGTGCTATTTTAAGTCCTGTTGCAAGAAGAGCCCATCGAGAAGCATTAAGGGTGGTTGATGAACTATCAAAGGAATACGGAACTTTTGATACTATCATAATTGAAACAACTAGAGATAAAAATAGCGCGGACCAAAGAAAAAGAATAAGGGATACTCAAAAGTATTTTGAAAAGAGCAAAAAGGAAGCCGAAGAAGTAGTTAAAGATTACGATATGGAAGTAATTAGTTCTTCATTAATATTAAAGTTAAGATTATATAAAGAACAACATGGTAAATGTGCTTATTCTGGGAAATCTATTAGTTTGGGAACTTTAATAAGAGATCACCAAACTTATCAAATAGATCATATCATCCCTCTTTCGATTTCATTTGATGATTCTTACAACAACAAAGTTTTGATAACAGCGCTTGAAAATCAAAGAAAAGCCAATAAAACTCCTTTCGGCTATTTTGTTTCAGGAATGGTAGATAAAAACAATCCAATTAACAATTGGAATGATTTTGAAACAACAGTAAAAGGCAACACCAATTACTCAAGCGTTAAAAAAAGAAATCTTCTTTTTAAAAAAGATATTAGCAAATATGAAGTTTTAGAAGAATTTAAAAATAGAAATATCGTTGATACCAGTTATGCTGTCCGTTCTCTAATGACAACATTAAGAAATTATTATCAATCTAATGAAATTGATACTAAAGTGCGGACAATAAGAGGTAAACAAACTAATCATTTTAGAAAAATAGGCGCAAATTTATGGTTTCATAAATATCAAAATTCTAAGGAAGTGAATCCGTTTTTGAAAGATCGCAATAAATATATTCACCACGTAATTGACGCGTTAATAATTGCCGGTTTAAGTAAGCAGAATTATTTAAGAAGCCTTTATAGAGATAAAATGAGTTTAAACGATGATTTGGACGAAATAACAAAAGCTATTTTAAATATTGATTCTCCCTACAATGATCCAAACCTTAAACAATATTTATTACAAATCGCTAGCCTTAAAGAAGATGAAATTAATTATAGTTGGAAGATTGATACTAAAATAAATAGAACATTAGCAGATCAAACGATTTATTCGACAAGAATAGTTGATGATGTTCATAGAGTAGTCAAAAAATATGATAACATTTACGAATTGAATAATGAGAGATTAGAAAAGGTTTTTAGCGAAAAGCAAAGAGAAAACCTCTTGGTGTTTAAACATGATCCACAAACATATGAAATTTTGTATAAAGCATATATGCAATATGCCCACGAAAAGTATCCTTTTAAAGCTTATTACGAAGAACACGGTTTTCTTCAAAAATATGCAAAAAATAATAATGGTCCAGTCATTAAACAATTAAAATACTTAGAAGATAAATTAGGTAGCCATTTAGATATTACCCCCCAAGGGGCAATTGATAAAAAAGTAGTTAAACTACAAGTAAAATCATATCGTGCCGATATTTATTACAGCAAAAAAGAAAACCGTTACAAGTTTATTACAATAAGGCATAGTGACATAGTATTAAGAAAAGGATCTTATTTAATTGAGGAAGACTGGTACAACAAAGAGAAAAAGAAAAAAGAAATTAATGAAAGCTATCAGTTTTTGTTTTCATTAAACAGAAACAATATTATTGAAATTACGAAATTAGATAAAAAAGATAAAATAGTAGAGATATCTAGGTTTATTGGTGTAAATAATGATATTGCAAATAAGATAGAAGTTAAACCATTAAATTATTATGAAAAAAAGCAATTGATGCCTACGATTGGTAGAAACACATTAAAAATAAGAAAATTTAATGTTTCCTTAACTGGAAAAATAGCGGAAGCAGTAAACGAGCCATTGAAATTGGTGTTTTAATGTGCTAAAATGAGTATGTATCCGACGGGATACTCAAATAGCAAAGGTCTCGAGGACCTAACACAACAAGGGATTTATTCCCGAAATCGAACCCGTTTTTAACGGGTTCTCTTATTATTAAAATGAGTTGGAGAGTTATATATATTGAAGAATCGGATAAATTAAGTCTTTATTTGGATAATATGAAAGTAATTAAAAATGATGAAGACATTTTAATTCCTATTTCCGATATTCACACAGTCATTCTTGATAATTATAAAATCAATTTATCGGTTCATTTAATAAATGCTTTAACAAAAGCAAATGTGAATTTAGTAATATGCGGAATAGACCATTTACCTAAAACAATTGTCATTCCTTATTCTGGACATAAACTTAGTTTCTCGATGTTACAAAAACAATTAGACTGGGATAAAACAATTAAAGAAGTTGTTCATAAATTTATTGTTGAAAATAAAATTAAAAATCAAAAAATGCTATTAAAATATTTTAAAAAAGAAAATTACGCGATACAAATATTAAAAAAATATCAACAAGAAGTAACATTAGCAGATAAAACAAATAGAGAAGGGTTAGCTGCGAAATGTTATTTTAATGCACTCTTTGGAAGCGAATTTAAAAGGTTTAACAATGACGTTATTAATGCTGGTTTGAACTATGGGTATGCAATTTTGCGTTCGCAAATATCAAAAGTTTTAATTGCCAAAGGATTAAATACATCAATTGGCTTTTTTCATATTGGAAGAGAAAACGAATTTAATTTAAGCGATGATATCATTGAGCCCTTTAGGCCTTTAGTGGATTACTGGGTCCATAGTAATTTGCTAGGTGTAAAAATGTTTTTAAAAGAGCATCGCTTAGCTTTAATTAAATCGACAACGAAAAAAGTTAAAATAGATGGCAAATATCAAACTTTGTTTAATGGTATTCAAATATTCGTTGAAGCAATTTTAAATTTTTGTGAAACTCGCGATGAAAAGACGCTACGGGTAGTAACAATCGATTACGATGAGTTATAATTTTATGAGACTGATTGTCCTTTTTGATTTACCCGTTCAAACAAAAAAGCAGCTAAGAATTTATACAAGATTTAGAAAGTTTTTAATTAGTAAGGGTTATTTGATGTTACAATACTCGGTTTATGCAAAAATACTCAATAATAGAGATTCGGCAGTAAAACATATGGATATTATTAAAAAAAATTGCCCAATAGAAGGGCATATTAGGCTACTATTATTAACAGAAAAACAGTATGCGAGAATGGAGATTGTGATTGGTGGAAAAAGTAGAACAGAAAATATAATCACAATTGATCCTTTCGTATATTTGTAGGGGGTGGTTTGATGGATAAAATAACCATTATTAAAGGAAGTAAAGTAATTAATTTTGCATTAGGTCAAATAAAATATTTTTTAGGTGATGATTTTAATGTTAAAAATGAAATCGTAAAAATAATAATTAAACATTTTAATAAAGTAGATAATAGCCCATATTCAATTGAAGAAGAACTTACAAGTAGTGTTTTAATCAATGATAAAAAAATAGATTTTAAAAGAATCAAATTATTAGAAGTAAATAATCATTTTAATTTAAATGATGACCTAAAATTAAGAACAAAATCATTAACTTTAAATTTATTGGAAACAGTCTTTTATGATATTGAATACAATGAAGAAGTTAACACTCTTAATATATTAAATGCATCATTAGCCGAATATATGACAGCAGAATTAAAAGAAACAACAGAGTCATTTGAGTATGCAGTTGATTTTGATGATTTAACTATTAAAACCATTATTAAAAACTTAAATCTTAAAATAATAAAAAATTTAAACGAATTAAACCAATATGATTTAGATTATGAAAATAATATTGGCTTTCAAATTGATATCGTAAATAAAATAGCATCTTTGAATAAAAATATTGACTTTTTAGTCATAGTAGAAATACCAAAGCTAACTAAGGCAATAATAAGTAAACTTAATGATTTTAAAAATGATAATTTAAAAGTAATTGTTTTATGCCCAGAAGCAAAAGTTGATAGTAATATTGCTATTAAAAATATCTTAAGTTGTAATAACCAAGTAATAGATTTGTCTAATGAAGTTGATCTTTATAATAATGTACTATTGAACTTGGATAAAAGGCTTTCAATAGATGAATTAAATACTTACTTGTTAAACTATTTCACACAAAAAGAACTAAAAATTGATTTAAATTTAGGAGAAATACTTTAAAATATAACTAAAAAAGCTCAATATGGTATAATATTTTTGAGGTTGTGTTACCCTCGTGAATTTTGCTATTTGACAACTCTATATGGTAGAACATTATTTTCACAATAGTTGTGTTACCCTCGTGAATTTTGCTATTTGACAACCAACATTATTTTAGATTATATAATGAACGTGTTGTGTTACCCTCGTGAATTTTGCTATTTGACAACTATAAATAAACGTAGGGAAGTAGGACGTAGGTTGTGTTACCCTCGTGAATTTTGCTATTTGACAACCTAATACAATGTCGTTTTCTTGTGTGATATGTTGTGTTACCCTCGTGAATTTTGCTATTTGACAACATATCTAAAAACTCAGCCAGCTCCTTTTGCGTTGTGTTACCCTCGTGAATTTTGCTATTTGACAACTATTTAAAGCGTTATTAGGCGAGCATTTTAGTTGTGTTACCCTCGTGAATTTTGCTATTTGACAACACTCGTTCACCTCTTACATTTTTAATTATAGTTGTGTTACCCTCGTGAATTTTGCTATTTGACAACATACCGCTTAAAAATATTTCCTCCCAAGCAGTTGTGTTACCCTCGTGAATTTTGCTATTTGACAACATTTGGTATTGTTTCACTATCAAACATACCGTTGTGTTACCCTCGTGAATTTTGCTATTTGACAACTAATACATAATGACTAACTGCAAATCCACCGTTGTGTTACCCTCGTGAATTTTGCTATTTGACAACCATTATGCAAGAAATAAAGTTTATATGGGGGTTGTGTTACCCTCGTGAATTTTGCTATTTGACAACGGATTGTTAATTGCACTCTTTGTATTTCTCGTTGTGTTACCCTCGTGAATTTTGCTATTTGACAACTAGGAGGAAAATAAAATGGATGTAAGAACAGTTGTGTTACCCTCGTGAATTTTGCTATTTGACAACTAACATATCCACAAGCCCCACCTAGATATTGTTGTGTTACCCTCGTGAATTTTGCTATTTGACAACGGACTAAATTAGAAGTTGATTCTACCACCAGTTGTGTTACCCTCGTGAATTTTGCTATTTGACAACATATTTTTTCTGTAATATTACCGCTAGAACGTTGTGTTACCCTCGTGAATTTTGCTATTTGACAACTAATTACAAGTTATTACTTGATATTAACGGTTGTGTTACCCTCGTGAATTTTGCTATTTGACAACTATGCATTAACAATTAACAATAGCGATTTAGTTGTGTTACCCTCGTGAATTTTGCTATTTGACAACATTCAGTTTCTTTAAAAGCGGCAATAACAAGTTGTGTTACCCTCGTGAATTTTGCTATTTGACAACTGGAATAACTGAAACGCAACTTGGGGGGAAGTTGTGTTACCCTCGTGAATTTTGCTATTTGACAACGTATTATGACTAATACCTAATGTATCAGCTGTTGTGTTACCCTCGTGAATTTTGCTATTTGACAACGTATTATGACTAATACCTAATGTATCAGCTGTTGTGTTACCCTCGTGAATTTTGCTATTTGACAACAACTAGCGGTTGATCGTTGCTTTCCCAACCGTTGTGTTACCCTCGTGAATTTTGCTATTTGACAACTATTCAATGAAGAAACTAGGACTTGGACAGTTGTGTTACCCTCGTGAATTTTGCTATTTGACAACCTGAATTTACAATCTCACAGGCTCATTTCAGTTGTGTTACCCTCGTGAATTTTGCTATTTGACAACCACCTACAGTAACTAATGATAAAAGTACTGGTTGTGTTACCCTCGTGAATTTTGCTATTTGACAACACATAGCAATATAATAATTTCAACATACCTGTTGTGTTACCCTCGTGAATTTTGCTATTTGACAACTTTTCCGTAGTCGCTATTTAATAACCAGCTGTTGTGTTACCCTCGTGAATTTTGCTATTTGACAACTAGATGCAGTTGGTATTGCTACTGGAATGGTTGTGTTACCCTCGTGAATTTTGCTATTTGACAACTATATATAATAAATATCGTGAATGGGCTAAGTTGTGTTACCCTCGTGAATTTTGCTATTTGACAACTCATCACTTGCTACAGTATCAGGCTTAATCGTTGTGTTACCCTCGTGAATTTTGCTATTTGACAACCTAAGAAACGGAATACAATTCCATAACCAGGTTGTGTTACCCTCGTGAATTTTGCTATTTGACAACCCTAATAATGCATAACTTTTTATCTCAGCAGTTGTGTTACCCTCGTGAATTTTGCTATTTGACAACATTAACTAAAGAGCTTAATTTAGGTCTCAAGTTGTGTTACCCTCGTGAATTTTGCTATTTGACAACAAATACATATCAATGCAGTAGTTGATATTAGTTGTGTTACCCTCGTGAATTTTGCTATTTGACAACCCACAATTATAACTATATGCAATACTTATTGTTGTGTTACCCTCGTGAATTTTGCTATTTGACAACTCTAATGTTAAATGTCGCAACACCAATAATGTTGTGTTACCCTCGTGAATTTTGCTATTTGACAACTAGATGAAGATGAAAGAGGGTTTGTTAACGGTTGTGTTACCCTCGTGAATTTTGCTATTTGACAACCTGTGCTAGTAGCTGTAAACTGTCCCTCACGTTGTGTTACCCTCGTGAATTTTGCTATTTGACAACGATGAAGTAAAAGCAACTGCATATAGGGGTGTTGTGTTACCCTCGTGAATTTTGCTATTTGACAACAATGTGTATGTTGGAGATAACATTGAAGTAGTTGTGTTACCCTCGTGAATTTTGCTATTTGACAACAATCAACCGAAGAGTTAGTATATACAGCCGTTGTGTTACCCTCGTGAATTTTGCTATTTGACAACATCAAGAGATTATTGAATATTTCAAGGTAGGTTGTGTTACCCTCGTGAATTTTGCTATTTGACAACAACTAGCGGTTGATTGTTGCTAGTCCAGCCGTTGTGTTACCCTCGTGAATTTTGCTATTTGACAACATACCCATATATAAAAATATATCATTTTCTGTTGTGTTACCCTCGTGAATTTTGCTATTTGACAACAAACTTAAATGTGAAAAATTAGCGTCAGTTGTTGTGTTACCCTCGTGAATTTTGCTATTTGACAACAAACTTAAATGTGAAAAATTAGCGTCAGTTGTTGTGTTACCCTCGTGAATTTTGCTATTTGACAACAGAAAAAAGTCTAAATTCCTTTTGGTATTTGTTGTGTTACCCTCGTGAATTTTGCTATTTGACAACTTTCTTTTACTTTTTTCTATTTCTGCCTGTGTTGTGTTACCCTCGTGAATTTTGCTATTTGACAACCTAATAAACGCACTAAATTGATGGCATATGGTTGTGTTACCCTCGTGAATTTTGCTATTTGACAACTAGTAGCATAACAATAACCTTCTTGAGAGCGTTGTGTTACCCTCGTGAATTTTGCTATTTGACAACCCAATTGAAAGCATAGCACGTTCCATAGAAGTTGTGTTACCCTCGTGAATTTTGCTATTTGACAACGGAGCGAGGCTCAAATATTAGAGTTTTTGAGTTGTGTTACCCTCGTGAATTTTGCTATTTGACAACTGGTCAACTCTAGCTAACAGAATATTTCCAGTTGTGTTACCCTCGTGAATTTTGCTATTTGACAACATGTTTTTGGCGAAACTATAAAAGATAATAGTTGTGTTACCCTCGTGAATTTTGCTATTTGACAACCAATTGTAAACAATCTCATCAAGTGATTGAGTTGTGTTACCCTCGTGAATTTTGCTATTTGACAACTTGATTTCGTTGATAATGTTTCGGAGTTGAGTTGTGTTACCCTCGTGAATTTTGCTATTTGACAACAAAAGTCAATTAAAGGGGCTTTATCCCCCCGTTGTGTTACCCTCGTGAATTTTGCTATTTGACAACAGAGTAGCCCAACAGCTAAACCAAATAAGCGTTGTTACCCTCGTGAATTTTGTTTATAGGTAAATAAAGGGTTTACTATGATAGACTTTTTTATATTTGCATATAATAAAATCAATAATAACATTTATATTATATAGGTTGAATATATCTTTAATCAAAGTTATAAAAAGTATTTTATAAGTGTTTTTTATTGCTT
>Ga0265293_10005029_pt1 | contig 22596 bp, 25 predicted proteins | sample Munlanlewell138R_FD_192505 | JGI IMG/M metagenome (GOLD analysis project Ga0265293, IMG submission 192505) | Leachate microbial communities from a municipal landfill in Southern Ontario, Canada - Leachate well 138R | ecosystem: Engineered > Solid waste > Landfill > Unclassified | place: Canada... | reverse complement strand
TTACATTTAGAGTTTAGTGCGATATAATAATTTTGCTGTCAAAATGGTGCAGTAGCTCAGCTGGATAGAGCAACGGCCTTCTAAGCCGTCGGTCAGGGGTTCGAATCCCTTCTGCATCGCCATCATGGAATTAATAAATGCTACACTTTGGTGTAGCGTTTTTTTTATGCCTTTTTGAGTATGTTTTGATACTTTTAAAGGTCTTTATAAGCCAATTTATTATTTTATAAAAATTGTTATAATTACTTATTTATCTATTAAAATACTTATAATATTAAACAAAACCCTCTTATTTTACAAGAGGGAGTGAAAGGCTATTCGTTGCTTTTTGAGTGTTTTTAGCCTTTTTCTAAAAATGAAGTGAAAGGCTATTCGAGATTTACTCTAATTTTGGAGTTTTCAAAATAAAAGGGTGAAAGGCTATTCGAGATTTTAACTAGTTTAGATAACGATTATACTCCAAACAGTATCAAGAAGTAGTCTTGACTGCTTAAAAGGGAATGAGCCATGTGATGCGGATTCGTTAGTTGATTCTTTAGTTAAATCTATATCAGATAAGTTCCTATTTGATAAATGAATACAAAGTATTAGTTCCTCTCTAGATTTGGCAACTACATAACTAAACAATTCTTTATAATCATTTTCTGCTTCTAAGTCTATTGATTTTAAACTTTTAATTAATAAGGGTAAGTTATTACTATAATCATAAGTCATTAGTCTTTGGTGCTTTAGTTTTAATTGTTCCTCTTTTAACTCGTTAAGTTTGATACTATGTTTTGTTAGTATTGTTTTCTTTAGATCTGGATCAATATCTGAATTCTTTGTTAGTTTGATTTCACTTTTAACTTTATTAATATCAGTTTTTATAATATCTAATTTATCGATTAGTTTTTCATTCAATAATTTATTATTTAAGTCATTATTAATAATAGTTTTTATATTATCCAAATTATTAACTAATGTTTTAGTTCCTTCTTTAAGTAATATATCAATTTGAGAATAATAGATGTTTTTTGCATCTAAGATTCTTTTTTTATTTTCATCTAATACCTCAAGCAACTTTACTTCATAACTTGTGTTTCTATGATTTACTTTAGTTCTGTAAAACTTGTTAGCGATTAATGAATAAACATAATTAGAGTATAAAGTGGGTTTTCTCGTACTATAATCTTTACTATAAACTTTGACTCTTTCTTTAATCATTATTTGTACAGTTTCAAATGTATCTCTATCAATGTATATGTCAATACCAAATTAGGTCAGAATGTCGGTGAGTTTAAACCAATGATCACACAAAACTATATGATGTATAATACAATAACCGGTTCTTTAGAACTAACATCAAGAAATTTATTCTCACTACCGTTTGGAGTTTTAGTTGTGATGTTTTTAATTATCTCTGCAGGCGCTCATATGCTTATTGCCATACCAGATAAATTAAATAACATTTATAATCAGGACTTAGAAAAAGGGATTAACAAATTTAGATGGTTTGAATATGCTTTAAGTTCTTCAATTATGATTGTCTTAATAGCTACTTTATTTGGTATCTATGATATTGCTTCATTAATCTTAATCTTTATAGTTAATGCTTCAATAAATTTTTTTGGCTTATTAATGGAACAATTAAATTCTAAAAGAAAAGAAGAAAAACTTAACTGGGGACCATTTATTTGGGGATCAATTGCTGGATTAGCACCATGGATAGCAATCTTAATCTATATGTTTGGAACAGGTAACTTTGGTCAAGTGCCTTGGTTTGTCTGGGCAATAGTCGGTACATACTTTGTTGCCTTTAATACATTTCCAGTAAATATGATCTTACAATATAAAAAAAGTTGGTAAATGGAGCGACTATTTATATGGTGAAAGAGCATATATTATATTAAGTTTAGTGGCAAAAACATTACTTGCTTGGTTAGTATTATTTGGTGCTATGCAACCATAAAAATATTTATAATATAACAATAAGTAAAACAGCAATAGTCACTAAGGCTTTTGCTGTTTTTGATTAAAAATCAACATATTTAAAATATTTACAGATATTTTCTTAAAAAACTATAAAATTTACAACTAAAATATGATATAATCAATTTATAGATATAATATTTATAAACAATTATTGAATAGGTGAAATTATGGGTGAATTAGTGCGAAATTATTGTTTTACTATTATTGCAATTATAAATGTGAAAAGCCAAACTTGTTTTTAATGCAGGTTTTTTTTATCTTTATGCTTATATTATAGAATTAAATTAAAAGGGTGGTGTAATCATTTCTTTTAAAGATTTAGATCTAAAAGTAAAATACACATCGTATGATGATGATTTAATCAGTGATTTTTATGATCCTGTTTTAAAAAGATCAATAAAGTATGATCGTGCTGTTGGTTATTTTTCTTCAACTGCTCTTTTAGCTTATATTAAGGGAGTTAGAGGCTTAATTAGAAATAATGGTAAACTGAGACTCATAATTTCCCCAATTTTAACTAATAGCGACTTTGAGGCAATTACAACAATGGATATGACTGAAGAATTAGTTAAAAGAATGTTCGATAATTTTTTAAATGATGAAATTTCCTTAAAATCATCACAGTTGTTGTATCTGCTAATTAAAAAAGAAATATTAAGTATAAAAGTGGCAAAACCTCTTGGTAATAAAGGTATGTTTCATGATAAAATTGGAATATTTTATGATAATTATAATAATATGATTGCTATTAGCGGTTCTAATAATGAAACAATATCAGCTTTAAAGTACAATACTGAATCTTTTGATATTTTTAAAAGCTGGGTTCCTTCAATAAATGAATATGTCCATAGACACAAAGATGAATTTAATAGGTATTGGGATAATAAAATAAAAACGTTAGAATTTATTGATTTAGAAGATGTGTTAAATTCTAAATATTTAGAACAATTTGAAACAGATGACAGCATCGATAAATTATATGAATTTATTATTGCTGATGAACCAGATTCTATAGAAAAACCACAGTTAGGATTTACTCCCTGGCCTAATCAAATAGAAGCAAGTGAAAAATGGTTCATAAACAAATCTGGAATTTTAGGGATGGCTACCGGGGAACGTGTCATAATAGTGACAGGGTGCAGCTTTTATTGTAGTATCAAGGGTTTCAGGAACTTTAAACAACTATATTTCGTGCATTGCTTAGAGTAATTAGGATCTAATTGTTGTAAGCAGTGCATGAGAAAAATAAATTCGTTCCTTTAATAATTTATAATTATTTAGTATAGTTAATGCTAGAACAATGAAAAGGTATAAAAACAAATTAAGTGTTATAATTAATATAATCTTGGTTTGCTATAGTTGTATAAACTTAAAATTTTAAAAGGGGTGTATCAAATGGCCAACAAAAAAACAATATTTATTGCTTTTGCAATTGAGGATGAAAGACAGAGAGACTTTCTTAAAGGACAATCATTAAATACAAATTCTTCATTTGAATATATTGATATGTCTGTTAAGGAGCCGTATAGTTCTAATTGGAAAGATAAAGTGAGGACAAGAATTCGTAGATCTGATGGAGTAATAATACTCGTAAGTAAAAATTCAAAACAATCTAGTGGACAAAAATGGGAAATAGCTTGTACTAAAGAAGAAAAAAAGAAAATGATTGGTATTTGGGCATATAAAGATGATAGAACAAACATTGAAGGTGTGAACACTAAAGTTTGGACTTGGGATAATATAAGTAACTTTATAGATAGTCTTTAAAATGAGGAGGTATAAATATGCGTATAGCTCTAATTGTAGGTATCGACTATTATAAGCATGGTGGATCATTATTTGGATGTGTAAATGATGCACATTCTGTGAAGGCGGCTTTAGAACGACATGATGGTGGTAGTATTAATTTTGATTGTAAACTTCTTACAGGAACAAATGATAACGATTCAGTAAATAGAAATCAACTTAAAGATAGCATTGAAGAGCTTTTTAAGCAAGATGCAGATGTAGCATTATTCTATTTTGCGGGTCATGGACATATTGAGCCATCAGGAGGATATATTTTAGCTAGCGATGCTGAGCGTGGTGATGGGGGAGTTTGTCTTTCAGATATATTAAATTATGCGAATTCATCTCCTGCTAAGAATAGACTAATTATTTTAGATAGTTGTCATTCTGGTATAGCTGGTAATCGTCCAAGTGAGGATGCAGCGAATTTATCTGAAGGACTAACAGTGTTAACTGCTTCAACAAAAGATCAGTATGCATCAGAAATTAATGGAAGAGGGGTTTTTACAACTCTTCTCATTGACGCATTAAATGGAAGTGCAGCTAACCTTATGGGAGATGTTACACCAGGTAGCATATATGCACATATTGACCAATCCTTAGGAGCTTGGGAGCAAAGACCTGTATTCAAAACAAACGTGAAACAATTCATATCGCTGAGAAAAGTTTCACCTCCAATATCAACAAACGATTTAAGGAGAATCTTAGAATTTTTTCCAACTGCAGGATACGAGTATAATTTAGATCCAACCTATGAGCCTGAAACAAAAGGAAGAGATAAGGGGATGCCTGAACCGATAAAAGAGCATACTCAAATTTTTTCGATACTACAACAATATAATAGACTAAATTTATTGGTTCCTGTAGGGGCAGAACATATGTGGAATGCGGCCATGGAAAGCAAATCATGTAAATTGACTGCATTAGGGGAGCATTATAGAAGATTAGTAGAAAAGAATAGGATATAGTAAATTAAATAATAATAAAGTTATTTATAAGTTGAAGGAGAATAATCTTAAAATAAAACAACAAATCGTCATAACGAAACAATCGGAATAATAAAAGCAACTATCGGATCTGAAACAAACCAATATGATAATAGATGGGTTAAAAAAAATAAAAAACTTTTTTATTATTTTCAAACCGAAAGAAATCATAATAATCATCTTACGAGAAACTATAAAATGCCAGCAAATAGACAACTATATTTTTCTTTTATAATTAATAAGCCTACCGATGTTCATGTATACTATAGAGATGAGAAGCGTGTTTCTTATTTTTATGATGGCGTTTATTTAATGACGTCAATTTCAGAAGATGGCCGATCAGCCGTCTTTACTAAAAAAGAATTTATAACTGAAAAAGAAGTGAAAGAATATAATAAAACTTTAGATCGCGAAGACGCCGAGAAGTTTGTTACAGTAGATAATGATGGTGCTTTATATAGAGAATATATGAGCAAAATAAGATTAAAGCAAGGAGCCTTTAGAGAAAGTTTGATAAATAATTTTGGAGAAAATTGTATGTTGTGTAAAGCAAAAGGTAAAGAATACATTATAGCTAGCCATATAAAGCCATATAGTAAATGTAGAAGTTATGAGGCTTCAGACTACAAAAATGGATTATTATTATGTCCAAACCATGATAAGCTATTTGATTTAGGACATATAACATTTGATGATGAAGGAAAAATTATAGTTTCAAATCATAAAAAGGAAGTAAGAATTTTATTAAGTGATCATGTTAATGAATTACCAAAAGATTATAAAAATAATCAGTATTTAAAATATCATAGAAAACATATTTTTTTAGATAGATGAAAGGGATTAGAAAGAAATGACTTTAAGATTCTTAGATTTATTCGCGGGTATAGGCGGTTTTCATGAAGCGGTATTGGAACACAATTCTAAAAGTGAATGTATAGCTGCAGTTGAAATTGATAAATTTGCTGCAGAAGTTTATGAAAAAACATTTAATATTGAGCCTTTAGGCGACATAACGGATCCAAAAGTTATAAGGGAACTTGATGATATTATAGTAAAGAAAAAGTTGGATTTTTTATTAGCTGGATTTCCCTGTCAGGCTTTTTCAAAAGCCGGAAATCAGGAAGGTTTTCAAGATCAAACAAGAGGAACATTATTTTATAGCATAAAGGAAATTTTAAAAAAGCATAAACCAAAATATTTTTTATTAGAGAATGTTAGAAATCTTCTTGGGCATAAGTCTAAAGATAATATAAAAACATTTAAAATTATTGAAGATACTTTAGACAAACTTGATTATGCTTTTGAGTACTCTATATTAAGTCCACACAGACTTAAAAATAAAAAAATACCTCAAATGAGAGAAAGAATTTTTATCTATGGAATATTAGATAAGAAGAAAAATGAATCAAATATTAAAACAATAAAAAAAGACATTGAAACCAACTTTGTTAGGCAATCAGAAGTAGAAATGAAGAATAAAAAAGAAATTAAAAAATATTTACATAAAACAAAAGATATTATAATACCTCAAGAACGTTTGGAGGCCTTAGAGATTTGGGAAGAGTTAAATAAATCAATTGAAGGCCCTTTAATGTCACCCATATGGTTAGATGTAATTTTCAATAAAAAACTTCAGACGTCAGAGTTAGAATGGAAACAAAAATTAATTAATAAAAACTTGGATTTTTATGAAAAAAACAAAATTGAAATAAACAAGTGGTATGAAAAACATAATGGTTTAAAACAATTTCCAGCGTCATTTAGAAAATTAGAATGGAATGCCAAAACTTCAATTGAGTCTGTTTTTGATGGTATCATTCAATTTAGACCTTCTGGAATAAGAATAAAAAAGCCAGATTATTTTCCAACATTTGTAGCTATAAACCAAACTCCCATAATTGGTTGGGAAAGGCGATATATAACTCCTGAAGAAATAAAAAAATTGTTTGGGTTTAAGAAAATTAAACTTGGCGAAAGTGCTTCAGAGTCCTATAAACAGTTAGGAAACACAGTTAGTGTTGATGTTGTAAAAGTAATTTTAGATAATTTATTAGAACAAGGAGTCTGATATGCCTATTTTAAATATTAATAAAAATTTTGAAATTATCAAAGCTTCTGACAAAAAGTTTAAGCCAAAGGACTTATCTTTATTTTTTATTGAAATGATTACAAAGAATGGATTTAAAGTACTTGAATTTAAAGATGAAGGTGCCATTAAATATTTAAAAACTTATAAAAATGGCAAAACAATAGAAATATACTTTTTAATTAGAAACGTTGCCCATTCTGGATGGTCTAAAAAACCTCATATAAAAAGAATACAAGTACAAAACTTTTCAATTGATAATCCGGAATTATTTTCGCCTTCTGATAAGAATGTTTATTTCTTCTTTGTAGGATATTATAATTTTGACAATAATCCGTTGTTTATTTTTTGGGATCCAGGAAGATACACAGAACATAAAACGAATAGATCTTGTTATGTTTTTCTAAATACTCTTTTAATGGCGTATAAAGAAGGTTATGTTGATTCAATAAACATGAATCGTAAAGTCTGGGTAATTGATGATAACAATTTCGAAAAGTTTTTAATAAATTATAGTTCAGTTATAGATAGAAAATAGGAGGAATTAAAATGACAAAGTTTTCAAAAGAAAGATTGGATATTAGGCCAAAAGTTAGCATTTATCGACTTTTTTCTAGACTCAATTATAAGCCGTATTATGCAATTGCTGAGTTTGTTGATAACTCAACTGCATCGTTTTTTGGAATGGAACGAACTTTAAATTTTTATAATATTAAATCAACAACTATCAAGATTGATTATGATGATGATTTAAATGAACTAACAATTGAAGACGACGCTTATGGAATGGAAATAGAAGATTTTAGGCGAGCGATACTTTTAGGCGCAAAGCCCGAAAATTTAAACGGTAGGAACGAGTTTGGAATGGGTCTGAAAACAGCAGCCAGTTGGTTTGGTGATGTTTGGAGCGTAAGAAGTACTCAGCTGAACAGTGAAGTTGAATATTTTGCTGAAGTTGACATTCCTTATATGGATGAGCATGATTTAAATGAAGTAGAAATTCAAAAATTTAAAACTGATAAAACAAAACATGGGACAGTAATAAAAATTAAACAACTGACAAAAAGTATAAAGAGTCGAAGAACTAAAAACAAGATTAAAAGCCATTTAAGTAGTATGTATAGAAGAGATTTAAAGAAAAATGTTAAAATTATCTTTAATGGAGAAGAATTATTTTTTAAAGATTATAAAGTTTTACAGTTTAGAGATAAAATTTGGGAAAAAATTGTAAATTTCACATTTGAATTTGAAGATAAAAAATATAATGTTGATGGTAAAGTTGGAATATTAAACCCTGGAGGCTTTGATAAAGCAGGCTTTGCTCTATTTAGAAACAATAGAGTGATTTTAGGCGGAGAAGGTGAAAACTACAAACCCTACAGTATCTTTGGACAGGCACAAAGTCAAATATCATTAAAATTATTTGGCGAACTAAATATGGACGATTTTCAAGTTAATCAGGCAAAAGACGGTTTTGTCTGGGATGGTGGTCTAGAAGAGGCATTTATAGAGAATTTACGAGCAAATATTAATGAATATATTGAGATAGCCAAATTGTCTACAAAACAAAGAAGCGCAGAAGAGAATATCACTGATGAAGAGTCTGATGCCGTTCAAGAAGATGTTGCAAAAACAATAGATAAACTTAACAAATTTGATCATGAACCCCTTGTGTTTGAAAATGGAAATGACACTGAAATTTATAAAAGACAATTAGAAGAAGAAGATTCAGAAATTTTACAAAGTCCAATTAAAGATGAAAGTAAACCAAGAAATTATGGACCAATAAAAATCTCTAGAGATTTGGAATACAAATTTTTAGTAAAATGGATTGAAGATGGGGGAACGGCTGATTGGCTTTCATTAAGAGAGAACGAGGATAATAAAAAAATTGAAGTTGATATAAATATAAATCATGACTTTTTCAAACCTTATTCCACAAGAAGAGATTTCAAAGTTGTACTAGAAAAACTTGCATTGTCATTTGTTATTGCTGAAATACAGGCCAAGAAAACTACTATACATGATAATGATTTAATCACATCAAATTCAATAAGAATTAAAATGAATAATATTCTTAAAAATTTAACGGATTGATAAAATGCAAAAGATGAAAGTTTACCAAATAGATAAAAAAACAAATTACACAAAAAAATATGGAGCATTTTATGAGTCTGTTTTTGATAAACATACGACAAAATATAGCGATTCCAGTGAAATAATTGCTAAAAATGTAGATAAAATTTACGACCAAGTGGTAAGTTTAACAGAAGAAAATAAAAATTTATTATTAGTCGGCAAAGTCCAATCTGGTAAAACATCAAACTTAGAATTGTTAACAGCATTACTATTTGATAATGATTATGACTTAGGTATAGTTTATGGCGGATATGATAATACATTGTTATTACAAACAGCAAATAGATTTAAAGATACATTTAGTGAATTTATAAATAATAATTATTCTGATGAAAATAAACTTATAATATTTAATTCAATAGATAACAAATTTAAAGAAGAACAGGCGAGATTGTTTCATAATAAATTAAAAGAAGGAGTTAAAATACTTATAGTTACTATCAAAAACCATCAAACAATTAAAAATTTAAATAATTTTATTCAAGATTTTGAAAAATTAAATAAAAAAGCTTTTATTATTGATGATGAAGGTGACCAAGCAACCTTAAATACAGAATTTAGGAATAACAACCAATCCTCAACTTATAAAAATATTGTAGAAATGAAAAAAACTTTAAATAACCCATTATATTTATCTACAACAGCAACTCCATATGCTGTTGTATTTCAACCTGAGATAAGCAAATTATTGCCTGAGAAAGCAACATTGATAGAACCAGGTAATAAATATTATGGTCCAGATGAATTTCATCTTACAAACGAAAATATTATATTAGTTAGTGATGATTATGATAAATATACTATAGACATACACAAGGCTTTCTTACATTTTTTAATATCATCAGCAATTAGATATTCTAAAAATAAGAATAACAAAAGCGATATGATTATACATATGAGTTCAAGCATTAACGTTCATGAAGATATAAAAGAAAGAATTGAAGAAGAAATTAAAATATTAGAAGATTATTATAAGGGTGATAAAAGAACCTTTGTTAATATTTTTTCTGAAATATACAATGAAAAATATTTTTCTAAGAATATATTACAAGAGCACTCTATAAAAAAACTTTCAGATTTGATAGGTAAAGAAATATTCGAAAAATTGTATATAATTCTTCAAAACAGCCAAGGAAAAGACACGCAAGAACTTATGGAGTATAAACAATTTAAAATATTCATAGGGGGTGAATTACTGCAAAGAGGTGTTACATTCCCAAATTTAGTCACAACATATTTTACTAGAAGGCCAAAAACTGGAGGTAATGTTGACACTACTTTACAAAGAGCAAGATGGTTAGGTTATAGAGGTGGAATAAAAGATTTAATGAGAATCTTTACTGTTAGAGAACTTGCTGAGGATTTTAGCGCTTTAAATGAAATAGAGAATGATCTTTGGGCTCAACTTTATGATTGTGAAAAAGGTCTTCTAACATTAAACGATATATATGTGGATCTTACTGAAGTTGATATGAATCCCTCGCGAACTAACGTTATAGACGTAATATATGATAGATTTGGCAAAAAGTGGAGAAAACAAAGATCAGGAAGTTTTGATAAAAGAATTATCCAAAAAAATAATGATCTAACACGAGATTATATTTCAGAAAACCACTTTATCGACATAAGTTTAGCTAGGAGAGATGAAGAAAAAAACTTTAAAATATATTCAACAACTTATGGTGATGCTAAAGAATTTTTAAATAAAATTGATACTATCTTTAATCTAGATCCATTATCAAACTTGTTTATCAAAGTTAAAGATTCAGACCAAATTGATTTTATAACGATGTTCAATGATGATTCAAAGTACAGAAAAAGATCTTTTAATGATAAACTTGAAATAACAAACTTGCATCAAGGTTTAGACACAATTGATATAGAGAAAAGTAGATATTTAGGAGATGCATCAGCAATAAATGACTATAACAATATTACTATTCAAATTTTTGATATAGTTCCTATGATAAATAGAGAAGAAAAAACAGAATATAGACAATACATGTTTGCTGTTTATATGCCTAAAGAAGGCAGAATAGCGAGGAGAAGATAATGTTAAATAAATTCAATGAGTTAAATAAAAGAGAAAATATTAATGAAGATTATATATATTTAATAGAACCTGTTGATTCAAATTCTGGCTTTTATCTTCATCAAAAAAAGATTGTTTTCATTTCTCGCCAATCTCATGATGAAAAAAAAGAAATAAATGATGTTTCGACTGATCATTTAAGATTAGTTATGGGCGTGTCGATAAAAGCTATACAAGGTGATCCTTACTTTAAAGAGGGATTATTTAACATGCTATATTATGATGGCGATTATTCTATTGAAGAAATTGATGTTTTTCAAAGTCTTTGTAGATTATATATAGAAAACCAAGAAACTATGAGTTTTAGCGAATTCTTTCATTTAATAAGAAACCTATTTAATAAAACTAAAGAAATAGAAAAAATTGAAGGTTTGGGATTATTTGGAGAGTTATCAATAATTTATAGAGCCTTTACCAAATACGGTGTAGATTTATCAAAATATTGGCATAAAAACGGAATCTATTCTAAGTATGATTTTATTATAGGTGATTTAGCCTATGAAATTAAAACATCAACGTCTTCAAATTATGAATATAAAATAAAACATGATCAAATTTTTGGATCTGAAAGAATATTTATCGGGACTGTCAGTATTCAAAACAACGAAAACGGCATTACAATAAGACAATTAGTTAGTAATATTAAAGAAATTCCGGATTTTTATAACAATATTAAATTTATGATAAATTTAGAAAAATCTTTATTAAATATAAAGAGATCAGAAGAGAATAGTTACTATGTTGATGAGGTTAGAGTGTATGACTCACATGAAATTAAAACGATTGATATATTAAGCGATGGTGTAACTAATATTTCATATAACTATAATTTCAGTAATCAAAATTATATTACAGAAGAAAAATTTATTGATGAAGTATTAAGAACAAAACTTATTTAACGGTCATAATGAAAAAACAAATAGAAGTTGTGGCAGCAATTATAAAACACAACAATAAGTATTTAGTAGCTCAAAGAAACAATTTTGGTGAACTTGCGAAAAAATGGGAGTTTCCCGGCGGTAAAATTGAAAAAGGTGAATCTAATGAAGAAGCACTTATTAGAGAGATCAAGGAAGAGTTAAAAACAGATATAGTTATAAAAAACTTTTTTATGACTGTAAATCATGAATATAAGACTTTTAATTTGACTTTACATGCTTATTTATGTGAAGCAAATACTGAAGAAATATATTTAACAGAACACTTAAATAGTAAATGGTTGAAAAAAGAAGATTTAAAAAGTGTTGACTGGGCAGAGGCAGATATCCCCATTGTAGAAAAAATTATAAAAAATGACATATAATTTATATCAAATCAGTTTTACGTTAAATATCTTTAACAAAAAAATATATGGACTTATGTAAGAAGAAATGTCAATATTTTAGGAGGCCGTTATAAAGATGGATAACAATAAAAAATCTTCAATTAATAATAAAATTTTAAATTTAACATTTTATTTAACTTTGTTATTACCATTTACGATACTAACAAGATATTTTATCGGTTACAGGAAAATAATTTGGTTTGATATCACTCTAACGATCTTATTACTTGTCTTAATAGGAATACATAAGTTTAAGAAAGAAAAATCAGTAGGCTTATATAAAAGCATACTGATATTATTTTTAATTGCTTGTCTGAGTGGGATTATACTACCTGGATTTGAATATAGAGGAGTAGTTGATACTTTATTAGCGCAAATCACTTATACAATTCCAAGTATAATATACTTTTTATTTTATAGATATTATTACAGAAAAGGCTTGGTTTTGCCAAAGGATTAAGACTTCTTTGCTACACAGATGATTTCCTTGCAAAAGTTATATGAAAAACTAATTAGATGTTTAGTTTGATATATAGCTTATATATTTTTAGTTGTATTATTTTAATTGTTGATGTGTGGTTGATTAGTAATTTATAGATAATTAAGTGTTTGACTATAGTCTATTGAATACTAACTGAAATTTATCCTAATATTATACGAGGAGAACTTAAATGAAACTTGCATTAGAATTAATTGAAAAGATTATAAAGATCAGTGGTAACCCAATAATTGATGGAATAATAATTGCATTTATTGGTTTTCTTAGTTTCTTAGTTGCTTTTGGCTTGGTTGGCGTTATTTTTAATAGTATAGGTAAATATGACTCAAAAAATATGAGTGATGCACACTGGGCTATTAGACTAATGGTTTTTCTGGGGCTTACATTTATTTTTGTTAAAATGGCACAATTTTTTGCTTGGATATTTAGTTTTAAATGGTGGGTTTATCTAATTATTATATGTTCAATATTTTTGTTAGGGGTAGTAACATGGATAATAAATCTTATCATAAAAACAATCAATCAAACATGAAAAACTCTAATAAAGGAACAAAAGGGGTAAATAAACAATACTCTAAAGTTCATGGGAATAGAGGAAAACAATTAAATCCAAACAAGAAAAGCAAGTAAAATTTTTTAAGTGCTGCTAATATATGTTATTATATTTATAGCACTACAATAATAAAATAGAAAGGAAAGTATACTAAAAGTTTTATGTTTTAATAGTGTACACGGAAGAGAAAATGACATTGTTTAAATTTAGATTTGATGGTAAAGATGGTTTTTTAAGTATTGTTGAACATGAGGGGTTTTATTATTCTTTTGCTGAAAAAGATACACCTAAAGTAAAAGCCGCTGAAGAAACTGGCAAGATGCTTATTTCCTATACAGCTAGAAACCCTGAGTTTAAAGAAGTAAACGTCAGTTTTTCAGATGATCAAGAAATAACACAGTTAGTTTATAAACAGTTAAAAGAAGAAAAAAACTTTTACTTTGATGAACTTGATGACTCTTTAGTTCTTCTTAAAATCGACAAAGAATAAAAAGAATTTAGTTTTAAAATATCGCATTAATTAAATAATAAAAACATCCCACTTTTTTCAAAATAGTGGGATGTTTTATTTAAATATTTACAAACATAATTTTAGATGAGATAAAAGCCCTGTAATTAAGGATTATGATTTAAGTGTTTAGGATTTAGTATATCAATTACTGGAATAAGTGAAAGATTTATTTAAAACATCTTAATAATAAGAAGCAAATATATTAATTGAGTAAAAATCTCCTATAAACTAATACAAATAGTTTATATTTTTTAAATCATTGACTAAACTATAAATTAAATATATAATTAACTTAACAATTTCCTTGGCAAAGGGTAATAGTTTGTAACATATACAAACTAAATATATTGGCAAAGCCAGGAGATTAGATGATGAAAGTTGTAGAAATTAGAGTTCCAAGAGAGCTAATCATCGATACTTATGAACATCCAGAAGATTACGGTGAGTTAATGGTTATTCTCAAAAATAAAATGTATACGGATGTTTATACAGATGAAAACGGTGATTATGTAACTATTACTAATGATCCAGATTTAATTAGGTATCTAAAAGCTAATAGTCACTTGAAGTAAACGTTAAAAAGCCACCAAAATGGTGGCTTTTTTCTTTAAATTGGTACACCTTGTAGGAATCGAACCTACGACCCACAGATTAAGAGTCTGTTGCTCTACCAACTGAGCTAAAGGTGCTAATTAATATATTTTTATGACTCTCTTTTAATAAGTTTTGAATCAACATGTGGCAGTTCACGAAATAAGCTGAATACTTATGCTCGATAGCGAGTATACCTAATGCGATAGCTAAATGTGTCTTGCCTACCCCAGGTGTTCCTAAAAATACGATATTTTCAGCGTTACTCATGAATCTCAAGGTTCGTAAATCATTAATGATATCTAAATCGATTTGAGGCTGAAATGAGAAGTCATAGAGTTCAAATGTTTTACGACCAGGAAATCCAGCCATTCTAATTTGGTTTTCAACTGAACGATTGATTTTACCTTTTGCTTCTCGATTTGCTATGAAAATAATGGATAATACATTAATTCAATAACATGAGTGTATGAATCCGTTAGTGGGTAAATGATATGATTACATGGGAAACTCATATACTTTTATGGATAAAATTGAGTAGTTTGAAAAATAGCAAATAAATTTAAAAAATTGAGGTTTAGAACTGATCAGAATGGTTGGTTCTTTTAATGTTGAAAAGTTTTTAGATACTCTTTATTTACTATTATAGAATTGGTTGATAATAAATTTGTAGTATGATACATTTAAATTGAAAAGACGATTCAAGAAGAAAATGCAAGTATATTGGATGTTATAGCTTCTTAACATATAACAAGTTAAACAAAATGCAATCTTATAATTTATGTTTTTATTACTTGAGTGATAAGTGTATTTAACGTTTAACACTAGAAGATAAACTATTATATTGTATTTTTTTGCATGATATGAAGTAAATAATGAAATATAAAAAATATGTTGTTTGAAAGGAGACTAAAAATGTTTAAAAAAATATTGGTTTTGTGGGTAATCATGAACGAATTAAACTAACTCTAGGTGGGTATTCACCTATCCAATATAGACTCATGAATCAATAAATGATACAATAACTACAAAGAACATAAAGTACAAGAAAATGGTATCAATTCATGATGGCTTAACAATAATATTATCTATAAATTATATATTGAGCTTCGATGTTGTAATTGCTTCACAACACGCTTATGAAAACGAGTGTAATCAGTTCACAACACATCTATCAAAACGAGTGTAATTGCTTCTCAACAGGTTAACGAAAACCGTAGCATTTCGCTCGTAACACGACATCTTGATATTAAATAATGCTACCTTAATTGGTGGCTTTTTTTTATGTTTTGACCTATTGTTGACATAGTGTTGAAGTATTGTTGAGAAGAAAACAGATCTCAGATAAACTCTAATTTATACTTATTTGATGTTAAAAGAAATGAAGAAGAGCATAACTATCAAACGCTTGATTCTAATCCTGAGATTATTAGCTTTCAAACAGTTAAAGATGCAACTCTTAAACTTGGTGAGAAAGTATCAATATGGGCTAAAAATATGACATCAAGCAATGTTTCTGCAGATTATTTAGATGAGAACAATACAGTAAGAAAAAGCTATTTTGATTTTGTTATAAAGTTTAAGAATGGTGCATATTTATATATAGAGTCTAAATCAAAAAAAGATATAGATAAAGTTAAAACTAATAGACTACTCAATTCTTACTCAGATTACTTCAGTGAAAGAGAAGTTACATTGTTTGATTATCCGATATTTATAAGTTTATGGACTGTAGATACAGATAATGGAACTATAACACATGAAACATCTTATGATGAGAATATTTATAAGAAAAATATAAAAGGCTTAAAAATTATTGATATGATTGAAACAATAGCTAACTTGTAATAATAATCTGCTCCAATAATTTATGTGCAAAATTATATTAAAGTACTTTAATATAGGGTATATGTATAGCACATATACCCTTATTGCTTTATTTAAAGCGAGGAAGTTATATATATATATATGTTAGCTAGAATTACTGGGAAAAACCTGAGGATGTGTTATAATTCAAGTATATAAATATAACACTTTATTTTAAGGAGATAACTATTAATAAGTCAAGTAAATAATTTAATCAATACGAAAAAACCTAATGATATGTATTAGGTTAATAAAATCGTATTTATTAAATAAATATCTAGCTACTTAATATTTATCTAATTTTGTTTTTATCGTAACTAACATTGTTAGTTTCTAGATGATATATAATGCGTAATAGTTTACGTGATATTGCAGAGAAGATTACATTTCGATGTTTACCTTCAGCACGTTTCTTATGATAATATTCAGTTATTTCAGGTATCAATCGAATACTTCCTAAGACTAAATTCCAAATTGTCTTTCTAAGTAAAGAAGATCCTCTCTTAACTAATTTACCGTAAGATAAAGATTCACCAGACTGATAAATTGCTATATCAAATCCTGAAAATGCTATTAACTTGGCTGGGTTAGAGAAGTTATTAAAATCCATTACTTCACCAATTATGGTAGCTGCAGACATTAAAGATATTCCTGGTATAGTAATCATTTTACAGTTAGTTAGACTCATAATTTTTTTAATTTCATTTTCTAATATTTCGATATTAGTGTTTATAGAATGAAATAAATCAATATGGATTATCATAACTGTAGTTATAGAATTAGATTTTATACCAATGGTATTTTCAGCTAAGTCTTTAAGTTTTAAAAACTTTGGATAAGTAAACTTACCCATAGACTTACTAGAAATTGTTTGAAACTGATTTTTAGTAAGTTTGCTGATTTTTTCAGGAGTTTTATACTTCTTTAAAATATAAAGTGCTGTAAGACCTAATCTATTACTAAAATGGGCTTTAAACTCTGGAAAGACGATGTCTAAGGCATTTGTTATTTGAACTAATGAATTAGATCTGGTTTCAATCAAACTATTTCTAGTTCTAGTAAGTGACTTTAATTCATTAGTGTGGTAATATTTAGTATGTAAGGTCTTGTAGTCTACAGACGCTAACATACTTGATAATAATCGTGCATCAACCTTGTCAGTTTTAGTTTTTCTTATCGTGGTGGATTTAAAAAACTGTTTGGCAAGATAGGGGTTAAACTCTATGAAGGTATAACCGTTTGCACTAAGTAATTGTTTTAAAGTATTGCCGTAGTGTCCTGTTGCTTCAAGACCGATTTTTATTTCTAAAGATTGATCTAAAGCACTTAAATGTTTAAGTAATAACTTAAACCCGTCTGAATTGTTATCAAATGAAAATTCATTGATAACTTCACCATGTGTTGTAGCTATAAAACACTGGTGGTTGTATGACGGGTATCGATACCGACTAGATACATATGAATCACCTCTTTAATTTATTTGGCACTGTTGTTTGCACACGAGATCCTATTTTCTATATTCTTGTGATCGAGCGTCTTGCGCTAAATAACTTATTGCTAGTTAAAAAATAGGCCTGTGGTAAGAGTCTCCTTAGGGTAGTCAAAGCTACAAAAAAATGAACCAAATCCACAGTACCATATATAGATTATAGTATAAAAAATAAAGAAAGGAATGTATACTCTCTTTAACTACTATAATCATAAATAGAGTATACAAGATGTTAAATGAAGATTATATTAGAACTAATTGAGCGTTTTGTTAGCATCAGTGGAAACCCTATTATAGACTCTATATTATTTTTATTTATTGGATTTATTAGCTTTACAGTAGCTTTTGGCCTAGTTGGTTTCATTTTTGATGCAGTTGGTAAATACAATTCAAAATTAATGAGTAACGTACATTGGAGTACTAGAATAATTATCTTTTTTAGCCTGACATTTATATTTGTAAAAATAGCTCAATTTATATCTTGGTTATTTAGTTTTCAATGGTGGGTTTATCTGATAGTCGTTCTTGCAATATTTATCATTGTAATCCTTGTATATTTAATAAAGTACAGGGTTATGAAACAAATTAATAAAAATAACAAAATTTCTGAAGAAGTAATAAAAGGAGTTCCTAAATCAATTAAAGAAGAACAAAACCAGCAAAAAATAAAAATAGAATATGATAAATATTTATGTCCTAGATGTACCCAATTATTAGTTGAGAGAAAAGGACCATATGGCAAGTTTATCGGATGCTCATCATACCCTAAATGTAACTACACAAGAAAGAGATTTTAAGGCCATCATAGTCTGAAATGAGTTTAATTTAGCAAAATAAACACAAACCTATATTTGTATGTGTGACAAATATACTAAAATATGAATTCTTGTATTGGAAAAAAATATGGTTGTATAATATAAATATAAAGTAGAAAAAAGAACAGGTGATAACATGAATTTCTCTGCTCAATTAAAAAAACATTTATTAACTTTAGAATTAAATAACGAAACTATGATTACTAAAAAGATAATAAGAAAGCAATATTTGAAATTATCTAAAAAGTATCATCCAGACATTAATAAAACTTCAAATACTGATAAAAAAATGAAAGAAATTAATTTCTCATATGATTGGTTAATGACTAATTATGATCTTGTCAAAAAACATTTGGAAAATAAAAGTTTTTTTGAAGAAAATATAATAAAGTTTTCTAATGTAGAAACAATGGATGATTATCTGAAAAGACAAGAAAATGAAGCCCGGGTAAAATATCAAAAAATGGAGAGGGAACGAATTAAAAGAGAAAATGAAGCCCGAGAAAAACAACAGAAAATGGAGATAAAGAGAATCAAACGAAAACAAGAAGAAAGAAAGAAAAGAAAAGAGGAATTGTATAAAAAAACGACCGGATTTTTCAAAAATATTTTATTATTTTTCAAATCAACTAGAGGAATTATAATCATTGGTATACTATTACCAATGATTACATTAATAGTTATATTGAAAACAATAATTTATCCTAAAATTAACTATAATAAAGGTTTAAGTTACATAGAAAACAAAGACTTTAAGCAAGCAGAGACTAGTTTTCGGAATTCTAAAAAATATAAAAACGGTTTACAAATTGCAAAAATACTATCAGGTGTTAACTCTTTAAACTATTTTTTTGAACACACTAAAGATAATATAGATATGATAATCAGTAGTGGAGGCACTATTTATTTTAGTTATGATAATGTGGGACAATATCAAATTAACCCCACTAAAAATCATTATGTAAACAAGCCATATGAAAATATGGATAAAAATTTTTATATGTGGTCAGTTAAAGACACAAACATCATCATTTTAGAAGACTATATTGAGGTATATATAACATTGCAAGCTCACTATACAGAGTACAAAGTAGATTTTTTTTATAATGAGAAAAAAATAAAATTTGGTTCATATCCTTAATCCCTAGTGACTAATAGTAATTTAATATCAGAACTTAAAAGAATAACTAAAACAAATAATAAGGGGTATTATGAATATAATGGGAAAGAATATAAAAAAATAGTTGCTACTCCTCATGAAAGTCAAAACAAATTTAAGTATGTTTCAGAATATTATTTTCTAGTAGAACCTATAACATGGAACATAATAGAAGATAAGAACGAAGGTACATTTACACTCATGTCAGATAAAATATTATTTTCTCAAAAATTTAATTTAAAAGACTATGAAGGAAGTGACTTTAAAACATCATTTATAATTGAGTGGTTAAATAACACTTTAATATACGATATGTTTAATTATGATGAAAGATTGAAATTAGTTAAAAATATAGAATTTGATAAGAATGTTTATTTTGAAAGTATTTGGACTATTAAGAACTCACTTTGGAGAAAGAGATTCAATCCTCAAGCATCACCAACAGATTATGCCATAGCTTCTGGTCTTGTATATTATCAAAATAAACCATTATGGTGGACAAGTTCAAAAAGCGAAGGGAATTACTAAAATGATTTACAGGTCTTTGTAATTTCTGATGGTGTAAATGATTTTGTTGCATTATCAACATCATTATATATAGGGGTACGGCCTTCAATTATAGTCGATAATATGGAAGTGAAATAGTATGTTTATAATATATGGTTTAAACAAAAACACAACTAAGTATGCTTATGTTGGTCTATGCCAATGTCCAAAGTGTCATAATCTTAATAACTTTTTTGTTTATGAACAAGCGACTAGACCAACTTTATTTTTTATTCCAACAATTAAAATTAAGTCTAAGTATTTTTTAGCATGCTCTATTTGTAAGTATGGTAAAGAATTAAGAAGAGAAGAAGCAAATAATTATTTGACTAGATCAAAAAATTTACCTCATCCAAATGTTAGTTATTTATTATATGAAAACATTAAATTGTTTTTGTTAAAAGGCAATAGTAAAATTAGAGAATACTTAACGGAAACACCGCCAGAAAAAGTTGATTTAGAATTTATAGCTGTATTAATTAAGGAAAATTTGGGATTACAGCATATATTGACTCAAGATGTAATATATGTTTACTTGAAGACTATTAAGTTTATTAGTAAGTCAAAAGACATTTATATAAATTTATATTAAATATAACTAGGGAATAATATAGTCTATTAAGAACAATTAATTTTTCACAAAAAAATTTTAATGTTTATTAAAAAAAATTAAACTTTTAAAGTCTTGTGATCATCTTATTATTAAGCACCTTGTCTATGCAATGCTATTATTTCATTCTTCATAAGTAACGTAACCACTCTTTCCACCTCAGGTCTTTATTTATAGTTATGAAGTATTATAACCTATTGTTATTAGTCGCTCAATTTCGTACCGGCGTTTCAATGATTAATGGCTCACTTATATAGTAACATTAACAATATAAAAGGGGACCATTTATCTATTACTAAAAAAGGTAACAAACATTTAAGAACACTTCTATATTTAGATGTATAATCTTCAGTTATAACTAAGCAAAAGTCATCAATTTTTGATTTTTACAATAAAAAAAGACAGCAGACTAACCCGCTTAGTCATAAAGCTGCCTTAATAGCCTGCACCAATAAATTAATCCGAATAATTTATAGTATGCCAAGAATGGAACAATGTTCCAATCCTAATTATAATTTGATTATAATATAAATTTAAAAACTAAAACAAGTTAGTGTTTTTTAGTATGCATTAAAACTATTAAAAATTAGTCCTTGACTTTTCTTATCTAATTTTTTATGCTTTTAAGTCCTGTTGAAGTATTGTTGAAGTCCGTTTCACTCAAAACATACATTATAGGTAAAACAACTTATCTATAAAAAATAGCTAAAGATCCATCGAAGTTACCTCTTGTTTATTGTTTGGCAATAAGAGGCTTCGAAATTAAATGAAAATAATGTACCATTTAACATTAAGAAATAGGCTTGCCTGTTCAAATGGGAAGTTACCACTCATAAAACCGGATTGATTATTTCTTTTGCTAAATCAATTGTGAACAGATAATAAAAAGTTAAGTAGCAGTGCAGGAATAATTGTTTTATCTAAAAAGATATTCATTTTATTCCTGGTAGCACTTGCTACTCAACTTGATATAGTTTTAGAAACATCCTTTATTAGAGATGGAACGGTTACAGGGTTTATTTCAATGGAAGGAATAAGCATAATTGAAAATGCAAGTTTAGCAGGTCTACCTATTCCAAAGGTAATAAAGAATGCACTTGAAATTATAAGTAAGAAGAAAAAGATAAAGATGAATAATCCTGAATTAGTAGTAACAATAATAACAACAGTATTAACTATTGTTAGTGCATTACTAGGTTTCCTAGCAACAAAGAATGAAAAGGCAATAAAAGAGTTTTGTATTATTGCTGAAAACAATTATACTGACAAATGTAAAAAGAAAAAGTATGTAATATCAAGTGTTAATAAATACTTGAATGATAACAACCTAACATTTGATTCAAAACTAATAGAAGAGATTATTGAAACTCTTATATCAGTAACTAAAAAAATCAATTTAAATTATATAAAAAAACTATATAGATGCTTGATATTCAACATTTATATGATATAACCCGAGTTTGCCACCTGCTTTCATTAACAACTTAACAAAATATACAATAACAACAAAAAAAGGCACCAAAACAAGCCGTTTATAAGAGTTTTGATGTCTTTTTATTAATTTAGGTGTA
>Ga0265293_10005028_pt1 | contig 22601 bp, 36 predicted proteins | sample Munlanlewell138R_FD_192505 | JGI IMG/M metagenome (GOLD analysis project Ga0265293, IMG submission 192505) | Leachate microbial communities from a municipal landfill in Southern Ontario, Canada - Leachate well 138R | ecosystem: Engineered > Solid waste > Landfill > Unclassified | place: Canada... | reverse complement strand
GGAAAATATTGACCAAGTGTGATATCTTTAATCGCCATGCCTATCCAAACACCTTTACGATCTGCTCTTCGGCCTCTTCGAACGTCAGCACATCCGTCTGCACGGGGCAGCCTTTTTCCTCCAGCCGCTTCATGAGGCGCGTCGCCTGCGGCAGCGACAGACCCAGCCGATGCAGCTCCTGCTCTTTCGAAAAAATCTCGCCTGGTGTTCCTTCCATGACCAGGCGCCCTTTTTCCATCACCAGCACGCGGTCGGCGAGCCTCGCTACGTCGTCCATGTTGTGCGTCACCAGCAGAATCGTCAAATCCCGCTCGCGTTTAATTTCCTGCACCATGTCCAGGACCGCACGGTGACCGGCCGGGTCGAGCCCTGCCGTCGGTTCGTCCAATATCAGCACGTCCGGTTCCATCGCCAGCACACCTGCGATGGCCACGCGCCGCTTCTCCCCTCCGGACAGTCCGAAGGGGGACCGGTCACGGAACGTCTCACCATCCAAGCCGACGAGGCTGAGCGCATGCAGGGCCCGCGCCTCGCATTCCTCCTGCGAAAAACCCAGGTTTTTCGGACCGAAGCAGACATCCCGGAGCACCGTTTCTTCGAAGAGCTGGTATTCCGGATACTGGAAGACGAGGCCGATCCGGCGGCGGAGCGCCCGGGCGGCGTCGCTTTTTTCTGCGATATCGACGCCGTCTGCAATCACCGCTCCTTCGCCTGGGCGCAGCAGACCGTTTAAGTGCTGGATGAGCGTGGATTTGCCGGAGCCGGTGTGCCCGATCAGCCCGGCAAACGAGCCGGGTTGAAGCGTAAAGCTGACGTCCTCCAGCGCGACCGTTTCAAACGGCATGCCCTCGCTGTAAATATGAGTCAATCCTTTTACTTCGATGCGCATAAGAACTCCACCAGATCCATTTCGGAAATCGCGTCTTTCGGTACGTCGATTCCCCGCTTTCGCAGCCGTGCGGCAAGCTGGACGGCAAACGGCATATCGAGGTCCTGAAGGTCACCCGAGTGCGTAAACAGCTCTCCCGGCGTTCCGTCGAATGCGATGCGGCCCTTTTCCATCACCACGATTCGATCGGCCTGCGCCGCTTCCTCCATAAAGTGCGTAATCAGGACGATGGTCTTTCCGCGCGCATGGAGGCGCCGGATGATCTCCATCACTTCTCTCCGGCCGGAAGGGTCCAGCATGGCGGTCGGTTCGTCGAGCACGATGCACTCCGACTCCATCGCCAGCACGCCTGCGATGGCAATCCGCTGCTTCTGACCGCCCGACAGCAGGTGCGGGCCTTTTTTACGGTGCTCATACATGTCCACGCTCCGCAGCGCCGCATCGACCCGCTCCCGGATCTCGGCCGGTTCGACACCCAGGTTCTCGGGACCGAACGCGACGTCGTCCTCCACGATCGAGCTGACGAGCTGGTTGTCCGGATTCTGAAACACCATGCCCACGGTCTTTCGGATATCCCACACGCGTTCGTCGTCCCCGGTATCCATGCCGCGGACACGGACGCGCCCCTTTTCCGGCAGCAGCAGCGCATTGAAGCACTTGGCGAGCGTGGATTTTCCCGACCCGTTCGGACCGATCACAGCCACGAAGCTTCCTTCCAGAATCTCCAGATCAACGCCGTCGAGGGCGGGAATATTCTCTCCGCCCTCTTCGCGCACATATGAAAAAACCACCTGTTCAATTTCGATGATCGCTTCGCTCATATTACAGTTTTTTTAATGCCCTTTCGATGATGTAGTCGCATGTGTTATAGAACACCTTGTTCTCGACGGGATCCGAGTAGTCGATGGAGAAGTCCACGTTGTTGAGATAGGCAAAGTATTCGATGAGCGCATCGGCCAGCACGGTGTCCGGACTCGCTGCGATAAAGTCTTCGTAGACAGTCCTGGCTTCGTGAGAAAATAGCCCGGTTTCGTAGTCGAACACAGGGGTGCGGTCGCTGCCCGCGAGGAGCAGGAACAGATAATCCCTGTAATACTCCAGCGTATTCGCGCGCAGAACGTCGTCGTTTTTGTGCTCCTGCAGCAGCTTTTCGGCCTTGAGCGCCCGATCGATGATGTCTTCGTACGAACGGATGATCTGCGCATCGCCGGTCGACGGGTCTTCGAATTCTTCGGCTTTAAGGGTAAACAGCTCATTGAGCTCGACGCTGATAAACGCTCCGAACCGCTCCAGCATCGCGCGGTAGTCGATATGCACCTCACCGTCTTCCCCGCGCGCGAGATACCAACTTTCGAGCGGAGCTTCCTGGTCGGCCGGACCTTCACCCTGTGCGTAGCGCAGCGCATAGTCTTCGTAGGCCAGCACGAGCCGGCTGGCACCCACGTCGGTGACGCCTTCGATGTGACGATCCAAAAACGACACGGCAGCCGTCAGACCTTCGGCAGTCGGCCCGCTCTTTGTCATGCTCTTAAACTCCGACATCAGCGTTTTTTCCGTCTTTTGGCATCCTGTGAACACAAGCGCCAGGGCAATCAGCACAACCCCGGCGGCGAGTGCGATACGTCGAATCTCTCGTTTCATATCGGTCTCCCTTCCGGCGTAGTATATCACAAACACTCGCTCATTGACAACGACGGGGCAGCGGGGTAAAATCAGTGTGCATTCAGCAGAGGAGGACCTCCATGAAATACTTGATCGCAACGGATTCGTTCAAAGGCAGCCTTACATCCATGGAGGCTGCCGCGTGCATGCAGGAAGGCATACGCCGCATATTCCCGGATGCCGACATTCGCACGATGCCCGCCGCCGACGGAGGCGAAGGCACCGTGGCCAGCGTCCTGGCGGGCATGCCCGGACGGGCTGTCACGGAGACAGTGCTCGATCCGCTCGGCCGACCGGTTGAAGCCACCTACGCTATCCTGGATACAGGCGAAGCCGTCATCGAAATGGCGCAGGCATCGGGGCTCCTGCTCGTCGATGCGGCGGAGCGCGACGTGCTGAGCGCTTCGACGTACGGCACGGGTCAGCTGATACGCAAGGCGCTCGACATGGGCTGCCACACGATTTGCATCGGTATCGGAGGTTCGGCCACAAACGATGCCGGAGCCGGCATGGCACAGGCGCTCGGCGCCCGCCTCCTGGACGAAGATGGAAACGAGCTCCCGCCGGGCGGCGGTGCGCTCGGTCAACTGGCAAAGCTTGATTGCAGCGACCTGGACCCCAGGTTGGCCGACACCGAAATCCTCGTGATGTGCGATGTCAACAATCCCCTGTGTGGTCCCGAAGGAGCGTCGTACGTGTACGGGCCTCAAAAAGGCGCGACACCCGACATGATTCTCCTGCTCGACGATAATCTGAGGCACTTTGCCGATGTCGTGGAAAAGGAGCTGAACATCAGCGCGCGCGATATCCCCGGTGCCGGAGCGGCCGGCGGTCTTGGAATGGGCCTCGTCTGCTTTACCGGCGCACGGCTCGTCCGGGGCATCGATGCCATCCTCGACCTCGCATCGTTCGACGAAAAGCTGGCCGACATCGACGTCGTGCTGACGGGGGAAGGCAAGCTCGATCCTCAGTCCATGCGCGGCAAAGTCATCTTCGGTGTGCTGGAGCGGTGCGAGAAGCAGAATGTTCCCGTCATCGCTATCTGCGGTCGCGTGACCGACCCGGGCCGACAGGCGTTCGGCAAGCGGTTCCATGCAATCGTGGCGGTCGCCGACGAATCCGTGCCGCTGGAGCTGGCCATGAAGAACGCGCGCGCCATGCTCACAGGAGCCACGGAGCGCACCATACGCAGGTTGTACGCTCAATAGATATTAAAAGCGAAATAAAGAAAACCGGTCGGTTCGCCTGACGCGAACCGGCCGGTTTTTATCGTATGGTGTATGGATGGTCCCGTGCAGGCTGGTCAGCTTTCAGCAAGCAATTTGATCAGCTTTTAGCGCACAGCCAGATGCGTTTTGTACACCCCGCATCCAGACCAATCCGCTTTCTGCATGCGGTGTGATGCATTCTGCACGCCAGGCACCTAAGCCGAATAGCTATCAGAGCGCAGCTAGATGGGTTTTGTACATCCCGCATCCAGACCAATCCGCTTTCTGCATGCGGTGTGATGCATTCCGAACTGTCTTTACGCGAGCCCGGTCACACCTACTTCCCGAAATCTGCAGCTACTTTCGCCATCATGTCGATGATCGGAAGGTCGTACGGGCAGCGCTCTTCGCACACGCCGCATGCGATGCAATCCGACGCATGAGCTCCCATCGCCGCGTAGCGCTCCTTCGCCCAGTCGGCGAGGCCGTACTTCCGCAGATAGTTCGCAAACACGAATGACGTCGGAATGTCGATCCCCACGGTGCAGGGTGCGCAATAGCCGCAGCGACGGCAGAACTGATTGCCCAGCTCTTTGCGCAGCCGCTCAATTTCCTCCAGTTCCGCATCCGTAAGCGGCGTCAGATCGCAGCAGACGGATGCGTTCCGTTCCACCTCTTCCACGCTGCCCATGCCGGGGATGGAGACGTCACACACACCCGACAAAGCGACAAAGCGCAGCGCCAGCCGCCAGTCTTCGAGATTCCCGCCCGCAAGAGGCTTCATGGCAATGACGCCGATGTCCGACTTGCGTGCTTCTTTGAGCGTTTCGGCGCCCTGAATTTCGACGATGTTGTACGGAAACATGATGCTCTCGACCTGGTGCGCGTGCGATTCGACGATGCGCTTCAGATCGTCCGAGCTGTGCGCCGTAATGCCGATATGACCAATTTTCCCTTCCTGCCGGGCTTCCTCAAGCGCGCGGTATGCACCGTCTTCGCCGAACACTTTGTCGAAGTCGTTGGTTTTGATGTTGTGGATCTGATACAGATCGATGTAGTCGGTCTGCAGCTTGTCGAGGCTGACATCGACTTCTTTCTTCATGCCCTCGCAGTCGCGCACCATGCTCTTCGTGGCCAGGATAAAGCGATCCCGGCGTCCCTTGAGCGCTGCCCCGAGGTATTCTTCCGAAACGGTATAGCCGCGCGCCGTATCGATGAAGTTCATGCCGACTTCGTCGAGCTTGTCCACGATGACAGCGGCCTCGTCGGCCGTACAGCGCTGGATGGGAATCCCTCCAAAGGAAACTGCCGATACCTTTAAACCAGTCTTGCCCAAACGTACATATTCCATACAATTACTCCTTTCGAGTATCGTCTTTAGCGTCGTGTTTTGCACCGTATATTTACGGCAGTACAGCCCAAGTGTGTTGATCGTTCCGCCGCAGCGTGTCGTGCATGTGCGTTGATCGTTCCGCTGCAGCGCATCGTGCATGTGCTCATGTTTCTATTGCTGCAACGAAGCGTATGTACTTTTATATTGTACGACAGATGGACGTTGTTTGCAATCGGAGGGAGTCGAAGTTCTGCAATCCTGCGCTACTGTTCGCAGATGTGTATTGTGCGGCGACTGACGCAGGTAGCTCGACCAGCCGATGGGTGCAACAGGATCTGCGCGCCTGCGCGTCGGCCGATGTGGATGGCACGGCCGTCTGGCGCGGGTGGCACGGCCGCCTGGCGCGGGTGGCACGGCCGTCTGGCGCGGGTGGCACGGCCGTCTGGCGCGGGTGGCACGGCCGTCTGATGTTCCAAATTCGTCGTTTTGCACGACTTGGGTGAAAAATGGGCAGAATTCGTTGATTTGCACGATATATGCAATGAAATAGTGCTTTTCTGAGTCAAATTCGTTGATTTGCACGATTATTTTCCATATATTGGGAATATATCGTGCAAGACAGGCATTTGGGCTCACTGTTGAGCATTTTGCTTGGCGTTTCGTGCACTTGAGCGAATTTGGCTCACATATGCTCTCAAGCCTCAGCGATATGCCTTTTTTGAGCAGCCTAAATATTTGATTCGGGCATCGCTTTGAATATTCCTGCAACATGGTGTCAATTTCGACACCGCCTGGGATTAAATCTGCGGCGATGGTGTCTCTGCAGGCAGATAAGGGCGTGGCGGCCGCCGTACTGCTGCTTTTCTGAAAAGGTGGTGTCGATTTCGACACCGACTAGGCTTGGATTTGCGGCGATGGTGTCGCTGAAGGCAGATTCGGGCGATGCGTGTTCCTTTCTTGCGGATTTGAAGAGGTCGAAGGAACGCGTGCGTTCCTTCCTTCTATAGAAATCGGTCACAGAGGAACAGGGATGTCGGGATTGGCTCGCGCTTGTTCCTTATTGGCACGTTGCGAACGGTGGAGGGAACAAGCGCGTTCCTCTTTTTACAATACTCTGCCCGGAAGGAACACAATAGGCGGATTAAGGATATACATGTTCCTTCTTTGCAGATTTTGGGAAGCCGGAGGAAGGCGCAGCAGCATTTCGCATATAAAATTACAATATTTTCGTTTATGAGTGGATTCTTAAGGGAAAAGGAAGAGATAATAGACACTTTTCGCAAAAGTGTCTATTATCTCGGCGAAACGTGAGATGGATTCACTCAATATCGACATTTTTGTCATAAAACATCGATTTATGCCAGAAGAGCCGGTTCGGTTGGAGCTGGAAGATTAAAGTCACGCGCACACTTCGCATTTGCAGGTGCAAGCACGCGCACACTTCGCATTGGCAGGTGCAAGCACGCGCACACTTCGCATTGGCAGGTGCGAGCACGCGCGTACATTGCAAACAAAATACGCACATGGTATAATTTCGAAAACATCGAAAGGAGCTGCCATGGAACTTGAACAAGTCATGAAACAGCGGTCGTTTGCCATCGTGGGCGATACGCTGAACGAGGAGAAATATGCGCACATCATCAAGCACAAGATGATGGACAAGGGTTATGAGGTTCACAGCGTCGGCAAGGAGCTCGAATCGCTCAACGACATCCCGGGCGATCTGGACGTCATCGATCTGTGCATCCATCCGGTAAAAGGTCTGCGTCTGATGCAGGAATGCACAAAGCCGTTTAAGAGCATTGTCATTCAGCCTGGCGCGGAAAGCGAAGAATTGCTCGCCTTTTTGGACGAAAAAGAGTACCCCTACATCCAGGGCTGCCTGCTCGTTGGGTTGAGTTTATTCGTAGAGTGATTACAGACTGCCCGCGTGACGGGTACTCGTGCGGACTGGTACGCAACTGACCTGCCCGTATGCGGACGCAAGTTGGCTAATCGAATGTAGCCTGGAGGCCAGCCGCGTGACGGGTGCTCGCGCGAACAGGCGCAGGCCGGTCGGATACAATTCACAGGCCGTTCGCGTGACGAATACTCGCGCAAGCGGATGAATCCACCTATAGGCGTGTAGAAAAAAGCAACCGGCACTCAGCAGATGTTTCGCTTGACGAATATTCCCGCGATCGGATGAATCCGTTTATATGTGTGCAGAAAAAAGCGACCGGCTCTCGCCGGTCGCTTTTTATTGATTTTTCTGCCAATCCTGCTCTTCGGCGCCACCTGCTCTTCGGCTTCTGCGCTTTCGCTCCTGTGCTACACCAGCTCCAGGAACACGACTTCTGCGCCGTCGCCCCTGCGGGGTCCGAGCTTTAAGATCCTCGTATATCCGCCGGGACGCTCGTCGTAGCGGGGGGCGATCTCATCGAAAAGTTTCGTTACAACGTCCTCGTCTACGACGTACGCCAGCACCTGGCGCCTGGCGTGCAGGTCACCGCGCTTTGCGAGCGTGATCATCTTTTCCGCTGCTCTTCTGGCTTCTTTTGCTCTGCATTCCGTCGTCTGGATGCGGCCTTCACGCAGCAGATCCGTTACGAGATTCCTCAGCATGGATTTCCTGTGGGCGGTTTTGACCCCCAGTTTTCTATATCCGGGCATTTTGAATCCTCCTTCTTGCGCTATTCATCGCTCGGCTGTAAACCGAGGCCCAATTCTTCGAGTTTGCTCTTCACTTCGTCCAGAGATTTCTTTCCAAGGTTGCGGACCTTCATCATGTCCTCTTCCGTCCTCTGCGTCAGCTCTTCGACCGTGTTGATCGATGCTCTCTTGAGGCAGTTGAACGAACGGACCGACAGCTCCAGCTCTTCGATGCTCATCTCCAGCGCTTTTTCCTTCTGGTCTTCTTCTTTTTCCACCATGATTTCCATGGCATGCATGCTCTCTGTCAAGTCGATGAACAGCTTCAGGTGCTCCTGCATAATCTTGGCACCGATGGACACGCTCTCCTCGGGGGAGAGGCTGCCATCTGTCCAGATCTCAAGCGTCAGGCGATCGTAGTCCGTCACCTGCCCGACCCGCGTATCCTCAACCGTAAAGTTGACTTTCTTAATCGGCGTATAGATGCTGTCGATCGGTATGACCCCGATGGGCATGCTTTCCGTTTTATTCTGCTCGGCCGGGACATAGCCCCTGCCGGTCGAAATATTGATTTCCATGACGAGGCTCGCGCCTTCGGCAAGCGTCGCAATGTGAAGATCCTGATTGTAGATTTCCAGCTCGCTGTCCGCCACGATATCTGCAGCGGTCACCTCAGCGGGGCCCTGGGCGTTGATCATCGCCCGCTTCGTGCCTTCGCCGTACAGCGCGATGGAAAGATTCTTCAGGTTCAGGATGATTTCCGTCACATCCTCTTTGACGCCCGGGATGGTCGTAAATTCGTGCAGGATGCCGTCGATCTTTACGGAGTTTACGGCGGCACCGGGCAGCGAATTGAGGAGAATCCTCCTCAGGCTGTTGCCCAGCGTTGTTCCGTATCCTCTTTCGAGCGGGCCTACGATAAATTTGCCGTAGCTGGGATCGTCTTCCGAATATACACATTCGATGGTTGGTTTTTCAATTTCGATCACTCAACACCCCTCCTTTTCATGCGGTTGAACCGATAGTTACTCACAATGCCGGACAGGTTACTTCGAGTACAGTTCGACGATCAGCTGCTCTTCGACCGGCGTGTCGATCATGCTTCGATCCGGCAGGGACAGGACTTTGCCTTCCAGCTTTTCCGTATCGATGGAAATCCACGCAGGCGTACTGATGGTCATCTCCTTGATTTCCTTGAACTTGGGAGAGCTTGTGCTCTTCTCCTTCACCTTGATGACATCGCCGGCTTTTACGCTGTACGAGGGGATGTCTACTTTTTTGCCGTTCACCGTAAAGTGGCCGTGCAGCACGAGCTGCCGCGCTTCTTTTCTCGAAGAGGCAAATCCCATGCGAAATACCGTGTTGTCCAGTCTCGTCTCGAGCATCACAAGCAGCGTTTCGCCTGTAATTCCCCGCTTGCTCGACGCTTTAACAAAATAGTTGCGGAACTGCGTTTCCTGCAGCCCGTAAAACCGCTTTGTCTTTTGCTTTTCGCGAAGCTGGAGCCCGTAGTTCGACACCTTCTTCCGCCCCTGGCCGTGCTGGCCCGGCGCGTAATTCCTCTTTTCCAGCGCGCACTTGCCGCTGTAGCAACGCTCGCCTTTGAGGAATAATTTCTGCCCTTCCCTTCTGCACAGTCTGCAGGAAGGTCCTGTATACCTTGCCATATTGCTTGTTCCTCCCTACTTACACTCTGCGTCTCTTCGGCGGTCTGCAGCCGTTGTGAGGTATCGGTGTAATGTCTTTGATCATCGTGATGTTCAGACCTGCGGTCTGCAGCGCCCGAATGGCGGCTTCTCTGCCGGATCCCGGGCCCTTGACGTAGACTTCCACGGATTTGAGGCCGTGTTCCATCGCGCCTTTGGCCGCTTCTTCGGCTGCCATCTGCGCCGCAAACGGCGTGGACTTTCTCGATCCGCGGAAGCCGAGCGAGCCGGCACTGGACCACGAAAGCGCGTTGCCGCTTAAATCTGTGAGAGTGACAAGCGTGTTGTTGAAGGTAGCCTGGATATGAGCCTGACCGCTTTCAATATTCTTGCGTTCTCTTCTCTTTTTGCGTACAGTCTTTTTTACTGTTGCCATTGAAGCTATCCTCCTTTACTTCGTCGCTTTTTTCTTGCGGCCCACGGTTTTCTTCGGGCCTTTTCTGGTACGGCTGTTGTTCTTCGTGTTCTGACCGCGGACGGGCAGGCCTCTCCTGTGACGGATGCCTCTGTAGCAGCCGATTTCCATCAGGCGCTTAATGTCCATGGAGACTTCTCTTCTGCGTTCGCCTTCTACGTCGTAGTCTGAATCGATGATGCGTCGGATTGCCCCGATCTCGTCTTCGGAGAGATCTTTTACCCGGGTATCCGGATTGACTTCCGCTTTCGCAAGAATTTCGGCGGACGTCGCTTTTCCGATCCCGTAGATGTACGTAAGACCGATCTCTACTCGTTTTTCTCTGGGTAAATCGACACCGGCTATACGAGCCATAATTCTACCTCCTGTATTTTTGCGTTAGTTCTGCCGGTCGCGCGCCTGCGCGCCCGGAATCTATGAATGGCCGCCGGGTTGTCCGCTCCGACTTGCGTCGGATAAGACCAGCCGCACCCGCTTGCCGTTTCAAACACTGTTATCCTTGTACCTGTTTGTGCTTCGGGTTCTCGCAGATGACCATCACTTTTCCGTTTCTTTTGATGACCTTGCACTTTTCGCACATCGGTTTTACTGAACTTCTGACTTTCATTTCTACACTTCCCTCCTCGCAGGATTATTTGTCCCGCCACGTAATCCGTCCCCGGGACAGGTCGTAGGGCGAGAGTTCGATCCGGACCCGATCGCCCGGAAGAATCCGGATGAAGTTCATCCTCATCTTGCCGGAAATGTGCGCCAGCACTTCGTAGTCGTTTTCAAGCTTTACCTTGAACATCGCATTTGGCAGCGCTTCCAGCACCGTTCCGTATACTTCTATGCTGTCTTTCTTAGCCATGAACAGCGTTCCTCCTTTGACCGGCCGGGCCTGCCGCTCCCCGGGACGATTCGTCCCTGCAGGTGAGCAGGCGGGGTTCTTCCTGTGTAATCACAACCGTATTTTCGTAATGGGCGGCCAGGGAGCCGTCCGCTGTGACTGCGGTCCAGTTGTCCATCAGCACATCGATCTCGCAATCGCCTGCAGCGATCATGGGTTCGATGGCGAGCACCATGCCCGGTACGAGCTTTACGCCTCGGTCAGGCGGTCCGTAGTTGGGAATCTGCGGTTCTTCGTGCAGATTGCGACCGATGCCGTGGCCCACATAATCCTTGATGACGGAAAATCCGGCGTTTTCGGCGTGGGTCTGAATAGCGTGGGATACATCGCCCAGGCGATACTCCGGCCTGCAAAACTTTAACCCCTCGAAGAAGCTCTCCTCCGTAATCCGGATCAGTTTCTGCGCCGCTTCGCTGATGCGCCCGACGGGATAGGTGCGGGCCGCATCCGAGTAGTATCCTTTGTAAATCGTGCCCAGATCGACGCTCACGATGTCACCTTCTTCGAGCATGCGCGAGTCGCTGGGGATGCCGTGGACGACTTCCTCGTTGACCGATACGCACGCCGAAGCGGGGAACCCCCCGTAGCCTTTAAACGCCGGCGTCATGCCGCTTTCCACGATGACCTTCTCCACATAGCGGTCGATGTCCATCGTCGACATGCCCGGACGTATCAGTCCGGCAAGATCGTCGAGCAGATCGGCGGTCACACGGCCTGCACGGGCCATAAATTCCAGTTCGCGTTCCGTCTTGATTTCGATCATGCGTCACTCTCCGAGAATCGCTGTGATCTGCTCAAACGCATGGGCGGGTGTCTCCGAAGCGTCAATCGTTACCAGCCGGCCGGTCCTGCGGTAGTATTCCGTAAGAGGACGCGTCTGTTCTTCGTACACCGCAAGTCGTGCGTGTACCGTCTCTTCGGCATCGTCTTTGCGCTGATACACTTCGCCTCCACACACATCGCACACGCCTTCTACTTTCGTAGGCATGTTGACGACGTGATAGACCTTGCCGCAGTTTTTGCATACGCGGCGACCCGAAATACGCGGGATCAGCAGCTCTTCCGGCGCTTCCATGTCGAGCACGGCCGTCAGCCCGATGCCCTGCTTCTCCAGAAAGGCATCAAAGCGCTCCGCCTGCACGATTGTCCGGGGAAAGCCGTCGAGCAAAAAGCCTTCTTTGCAGTCGTCCCACGTCAACCGGTCCTCTACGAGATCGCACACAAGATCATCGGGAACGAGAAGTCCCTTGTTCATGTACTCCCCGGCCTGCTTGCCGAGCGGTGTTTGCTCCTTCAGGTTCGTCCGGAAGATATCGCCGGTCGATATATGCGGGATGCCGTATCGTGCGGTGAGCAACGTTGCCTGCGTCCCTTTCCCGGCGCCCGGAGGCCCTAACAATACGATGTTTCGCATGCCGTCCCTCCTACTTTAAGAATCCGCTGTAGTTGCGCATGATCATCTGCGTTTCGAGCTGCTTCATCGTCTCCAGCGCGACACCGACCGCGATGATGACCGACGTTCCGCCGAAGCCGATCTGCAGCGCTGACCAGTGCTGCAGCAGCGTCGGGATGGAGGAGATGATCGCAAGGAAAATCGCGCTCACAAACGTCAGCCGGGTCATCACTTTCGTAATATAGTCTACCGTCGGCCTGCCCGGGCGAATACCGGGGATAAAGCCGCCGTTCGATTTCATGTTGTCCGCAATCTCTGCCGGATTGAAAGAAACCGAACTGTAGAAGTACGTAAAGAAGATGATGAGCAGGATGTTCAGTACGAAATACACCCACACGCCCGGGTAACCCGATGCGGACAGGTATTTCGTTACAAACTGTGCAAATCCGGATGCCGGCCACATGTAGGCGACGGTCATCGGGAGCTGCAGCAGAGAAATGGCGAAAATAACGGGGATGACGCCGGACTGGTTCACTTTCATCGGAATGTGACTGCTCTGTCCGCCGTACATCTTGCGGCCCACGACCCGCTTGGCGTACTGCACCGGAATCCTGCGATTCCCTTCCTGTACAAGGATGATGCCGACGACCACGAGCAGCGCGAACACGCAGAACAGCGCCACCGAGATGATGGACACTTCGCCTGCGATGAGGCTGCGGATCGTTTCGCTGACCGTCGTGGGAATTCTGGAGACAATACCCGCAAAGATGATGAGCGAGATGCCGTTTCCAATTCCGTTTTCGTTGATGCGCTCTCCGAGCCACATCAGAAAAGCCGTTCCTGCGACGAGCGTCAGCACGATCACGATCTTCGTAAACAGATCGTTGGACGACAGCACGCTGCGGAACAGGCCAAACGTGTATCCGATCGCCTGCACGAGTGCCAGAATCACTGTGAGATATCTCGTGTACTGTGCAATTTTCCTCTGACCGGTCTCGCCCTCTTTTGCAAGCTGTTCCAGACTCGGTATCGCGATCGTGAGCAGCTGCAGAATGATGGACGACGTGATGTAGGGACTGATGCTGAGCGCAAAGACCGTAAACCGGCTGAATGAACCTCCGGAAAACAGGTCGAACAGTCCGAACAGCCCCGCTGAGTTCGCGTCGAACATCGCTGCAAGCTGCATGCGGTCGATACCCGGAACCGGAATGTTGGAACCGAGACGAAATACGACAAGCATCATAAACGTGTACAGCAGCTTGCGCCTCATCTCCGGAATCTTCCAGGCCTGGATCATCGTCTGAAGCATGCCCATGCTAGATCACCTCGGCCTTTCCGCCCGCCGCCTCGATCTTTTCGACCGCAGACTTGCTGAACTTGTGGGCCTGTACGGTGAGTTTCTTTTCCAGCTCGCCGTTTCCAAGGATTTTGATGCCGTGCGTGGCGCCGTTTGCGAGCCCGCTGGCTTCGATCATATCGACGGTCACCGTGGCGCCGTCCTCAAAGATGTTGAGCGACGATACGTTGACGCCGGTCAATTCTTTCTTCCAGATGTTTGTAAAGCCGCGCTTCGGGAGTCTCCGGTACAAAGGCATCTGACCGCCTTCGAAACCGAGACGTACACCGCCGCCGCTGCGGGAGTTCTGTCCCTTATGTCCCCTGCCGGCCGTTTTGCCGTTTCCGCTCCCCGTGCCGCGTCCTTTTCTCTTGGGCGCGCGAGTCGCTCCTTCGGGTGCTTTCAGTTCGTGCAATTTCATGTGCGTCACCTCCCCTTAGAGTTTTTCTACTTGCAGCAGATGACTTACTTTGTTGACTGCCCCGCGCGTTTGGGGACTGTCGGGAAGTTCCACTGACTGTCTGATCTTGCGAAGCCCCAACGCCTTGACGACTTTCCTCTGGTAGGGATTCGCGCCGATGGTGCTTTTGATCAATGTAATTTTTAGCATATCCATGGTTCGTTCCTCCTATCCCAGGATCTCTTCTTTCGTCTTGCCGCGAAGTCTGGACACCTGTTCAACGGTCTTCAGCGTCCGCAGTCCCTCGATGGTGGCATACGCCACGTTGCCGGGATTGCTGGAGCCAAGCGACTTCGCCTTTACGTCTTTGAGGCCTGCAAATTCGAGCACCGTGCGGGCAGCACCGCCGGCGATAACACCGGTTCCCGGTGCGGCCGGCATAATCAGCACCTTGCCGGCACCGAATACGCCCAGATTCTGATGCGGGATCGTCGTTCCGACCATGGGGACGAAGATCAGCTCTTTTTTAGCGTTCTCCGTCGCTTTGCGCACCGCCTCGGGGATTTCCTGCGACTTGCCCAGCCCCAGGCCCACGTGGCCTTCACCGTCTCCGACGACGACCGTCACGCTGAATCTGAAATTCTTTCCGCCCTTGACGACCTTGGTAACCCGCCGGATGTTTACGATGGATTCCTTCAGATCAAGATTGGATGCGTCTATTCTCTTATGCATTGCATTCCCTCCTTTAGAATTCCAGACCGCTTGCCCGGGCTCCGTCAGCGAGTTCTTTTACTCTGCCGTGATACAGATAGCCGCCCCGGTCAAAGCACACGGTTTTGATGCCGGCTTCGACGGCGACTGCTCCGATTTTCTCACCGACGAGCTTCGCCGCTGCCTTGTTGCCGCCATACGCCGCTTTTTCCTTGATATCCGGATCCAAAGTGGAAGCCGCTGCCAGCGTGGTTCCGTTTACGTCATCGATGACCTGCACAAAGATGTTCTTCGTGCTGCGGAATACGCTGAGTCTGGGTTTTTCAGGAGTCCCGAAAACATTTTGCCTGACTCGCGCGTGACGCCGCTGGCGCCGGTCGTTTCGACTGTCTTTTTTCGCCATTTCGATTACTCCTTTCTCTATTTACCGGTCTTGCCGACTTTTCTGCGGACGTGTTCGCCTTCGTACAGGATGCCCTTGCCGTCGTACGGCTCCGGTTTCCTCCAGGCGCGGATCACCGCCGCGTAGTTGCCGACTTTCTGCTTGCTTGCGCCGCTGACCACCAGTTCGGTCGGGCTCTTGACCTCGACGGAAATTCCTTCGGGGTCCTTCATTTCGACGGGATGCGAAAAGCCGAGTTGCATCACGAGCGTGTCGCCCTGCTTTTCCGCCCGGTAGCCGACGCCTTTGATGAGCAGCTTTTTAGAAAAGCCCTCCGTCACGCCGATCACCATGTTCTGAACGAGGCTCCGCGCCAGCCCGTGCTGGGCATTGGCGAACTTCGACTCGCTTGTCGCACTTATGGTTGCGACACCGTCCTGCATTTCTACTTTGACTGATTGATCAATCTGCTCGCTCAGCGTTCCCTTCGGTCCTTTGACGGTAACGAGGTTTTCTTCGCTCACTGCGATTTCAACCCCGGAAGGAACAGTCACAGGCAGTTTTCCAATTCTGGACATTGTATTGCTCCTTTCTCGTCACCAAACGTAGCAGATCACTTCTCCGCCCACACCCATTGCGCGAGCTTCTTTATCGGTAATCAAGCCGTTGGAAGTGGAGATGATGGCCACACCCAATCCGCCCAGAACCTTCGGAACGTCGCTGCTCTTCGCATAGACTTTGAGGCCGGGCTTCGAAATTTTCTTGATTCCGCTGATGACCTTTTGTTTATCAGCACCGTACTTCATCTGAACTCTGATGATACCCTGTTTTCCATCTTCGATGACTTCGTATCCCTTGATGTATCCTTCGTTGAGCAGGATCCGGGCAATGTTGCTTTTCATCTTCGATGCGGGGATCTCAACGCTGTCGTGTCCCGCCTGGTTGGCGTTACGGATTCTTGTCAGCATGTCCGCTACAGGATCTGTCATTGTCATAGATAAGTACCTCCTTCCTTCGCTAGAATTACCAGCTGGCTTTTCTTACGCCCGGGATTTCCCCTTTGTACGCCAGCTCTCTGAAACAGATACGGCAGATACCGTATTTCCGTAGATAAGCATGTGGCCGCCCGCAGAGCTTGCAGCGATTGTAAGCCTGGGTGGAATGCTTGGGTTTTCTTGTCTGTTTTACCTTGAGAGACGTTTTAGCCATGATTCCCTCCTATTTTTCGAACGGCAGGCCGAGCATTTCCAGAAGCGCGTGCGCTTCCTCGTCGGTCTTCGCCGTCGTAGTGAATACGATGTCCATCCCCCGGATCTTTTCGACGTTGTCGTATACGATCTCCGGGAAGATGAGCTGCTCGCGGATCCCCATGGAGTAATTGCCTCTCCCGTCGAACGAGTTCTTGCTGACGCCTCGGAAGTCTCTCACCCTGGGAAGAGCGATCGAGCACAGTTTATCTGCGAACTCGTACATGCGGTCACCCCTCAGTGTCACTTTCGCGCCGACGGTCATGCCCGCCCGCAGCTTAAAGTTCGCGATGGATTTGCGCGCCTTTGTGACAACGGGGGACTGCCCCGATATGAGCGCAAGTTCGTTGACGGCGCTCTCGAGCAGTTTCGGGTTGTCCTTCGTGTCGCCCAGCCCCATGTTCAGCGTGATTTTCTCGAGCTTGGGGACTTCCATTACGTTGCTGTACTGGAATTTATCTCTTAATGCGGGAAATACTTCGCTCTTGTATTTCTCTTTCATCCTTGCTGCCAAGATGGTCTCCTCCTTTCGAATCAATCGATCACCTGACCGGTTTTTTTGGATACTCTCTTCTTTCGTCCGCTTACGATCTTGTATCCGATGCGTGTCGGTGCCTTCGCTTTGGAGTCATAGTACATGACGTTCGAAACGTGGATGGGACCTTCCTGCTTCCTGATCTCAGCCGGGATTTGTTGCTTCGCTTTTGCGTGCTTCGTCTGGATGTTGACACCCTCGACGATGACCATCTCCGTCTTCGGCATCGCAACGAGGACTTTCCCCCGCTTGCCTTTATCTTTGCCGCTGATCACGAGCACCGTATCGTTCTTTTTAATGTTCATATTGGCCGACCTCCTACAGCACTTCCGGAGCCAGGGAGACGATTTTCATGAAACCTTTTTCCCGGAGCTCTCTGGCCACAGGCCCGAAAATACGGGTCCCGATCGGGGTTTTATCTTCTTTGATGATGACGGCTGCGTTCTGATCGAACTTGACGTAGCTTCCATCGATCCTCCGCGCCCCGGTCGCTGTCCGGACGACGACGGCTCTCACCACTTCGCCCTTTTTGACCACGCCACCGGGCGTCGCTTCTTTGACGGCACACACAATGATGTCACCGACGTTCGCGTATCTGCGGCGTGTTCCGCCCAGAACGCGGATGCACAACAGTTCCTTCGCTCCGGAATTGTCGGCAACTTTTAGTCTGGATTCCGACTGAATCATTTCGGCGCCTCCTTACTTTACCTTCTCGACGATCTCCACCAGTCTCCATCTCTTGTTCTTCGACAGGGGCCTGGTTTCCATGATCTTGACTTTATCTCCGATTTCGCACTCGTTATTCTCATCGTGTGCCATAAACTTTTTCGTCCTCTTTAACGACTTCCCGTAAAGAGGATGGCGGATGGACTCTTCCACGCCGACGGTGATCGTCTTGTCCATCTTGTCGCTTGTGACGATACCGACTCGCGTCTTTCTCGTCTTGTTGTCCTCTGACATGTGGCATCCTCCCTTCGGTTACTTCTCGACCTGCATCAGCTCTTGTTCGCGGATCACGGTCTTTACTCTTGCAATCGTCCTCTTGAGATCCCTCATTTTGAGCGGGTTCTCCAGCTGTCCGGTGACGTGCTGGAATCTCAGATTGAACAGTTCTTTTTTTAGCTTCATTTCTTCGGCAGCGAGCTCTTTTGGGCTCATATTTCGAATCTTTTCGATCTTCATTATGCTTCACCACCCTTTGCCGTTTCGCTCTTGGCGATAAACTTACATTTGACGGGGAGCTTGTGCATCGCAAGCCGCATGGCTTCTCTTGCCGCGGACTCCGATACGCCGCCGATTTCGAACATCACCCGTCCCGGTTTGACGACAGCGACCCAGAACTCGGGTGCGCCCTTTCCTGAACCCATGCGGACTTCCGCTGGTTTCTTCGTAACGGGCTTATGGGGAAAGATCTTGATGTAGACCTGACCGCCACGGCGTATGGAACGTGTCATAGCGATACGAGCTGCTTCTATCTGATTGGATGTAATCCAGCCACACTCCGTGGAAACGAGACCGTACGAGCCGTACGTAATCGTATTGCCCTTTGTGGCGACACCCTTCATTCTTCCTCTATGGACTCTCCTGCGCTTAACGCGCTTAGGCATCAACATTGCTGACTCCTCCTTTCATCGTGCTTATTCTTCGACAGGCGCGGAATCGACTTGCACATCCGCCTGTGCGGGCGCAACCGTTTCCACGGCTTCTGCCGGTGCTTCCTGTTTGGGAGCCGCAGGCTTGCTCGCGCGTTTCCTGGGGTTCTCGTACCGCTTTACAGGTTCCCGATCATCGGTGCGCCTGCCTCCGCGATCGCTGCGATCGCGCCTCGGGCGGTCGTCCCTTCTGCCGCGCTCATTGCGCCTGGAGCGATCGGCTTTCCGGCTTTCCTTCTCTTCCGGAATGGCCGGAACCAGATCTTTTTCCAGGATTTCGCCGTTGTTGATCCAGACTTTGACGCCGATTTTTCCATACTGCGTATCGGCTTCGATGAATCCGTACGAGATGTCCGCGCGCAGCGTGTGCAGCGGAACGTTACCTTCGCTGTACTTTTCGCTTCTGGCGATTTCGGCACCGCCGACCCGACCGGACACGACGACTTTGATGCCCTTGCCGCCGGCTTTCATCGTGCGCTGGATGGCCTGCTTCATGGCACGCCTGTACGATACGCGCTTTTCGAGCGCCTGCGCAATGCTCTCGGCGGTGAGCTGGGCGTCCAGCTCCGGACGGCGCACTTCGACGATGTTGACCGAGACTGCTTTCCCTGTCATCTTCTCCAGCTCTCTCTTAAGCTGATCGATGCCGTCTCCGCCGCGGCCGATCACCATGCCGGGCTTCGCCGTGAGAACGCTGATTCTCATCTGGTTCTCCGCAGCCCGCTCGATGACGATCTTCGATACGCCGGCGATGTATAGCTTCTGTTTGATGAACTCTCTGACTTTTTTATCTTCGATCAGATAATCGGAGAAGTTCTTTTTATTGGCAAACCATTTGGAATCCCAATCTTTGATCACGCCCACTCTCAAACCGTGCGGACTTACTTTCTGACCCATTCGTACCCTCCTCCTTGATTATCTTTCTTTCAGCACGACGCTGATGTGGCTGCTTCTCTTCAGGATCCGGCCTGCGCGCCCCTGCGCACCGGCTCTCCAACGCTTCATCGTCGGTCCCTGGTTGGCGTAAATTTCGGCTACATACAGCTTCGAAACATCCATTTCGTGATTGTTCTCCGCGTTCGCTGCCGCCGACTGCACGAGCTTTTCCACAAATTCCGTGCCCTTGCCGGGGGTAAACTTCAAAATGGTCAGCGCCTCTTCGAGGTCCTTGCCGCGCACCAGATCCAGCACCGGCCGGATCTTGGTCGGAGACATCTTGATATACTTTGCAATGGCTTTTGCTTCCATGATACAGTCTCCTTCCTATTTCCTGACCCGGGACGACTTGTCGGCCGCGTGGCCTCTGTACGTCCTCGTGGGCGCAAATTCACCGAGACGGTGACCGACCATGTCTTCCGTAACGTAGACGGGAACGTGTTTCTTCCCATCGTATACCGCTATGGTATGCCCGACCATCTGGGGGAAAATCGTTGACGGTCTGGACCAGGTTTTGATGACTTTTTTCTGATTGGCTTCGTTCAGCGCTTCGATGGTTCTCAGCAGTTTCTCGTTCACGAACGGGCCTTTTTTTAGCGATCTGCTCATAAACTCTCGTATCCTCCCTTCAACTATTTCTCATTTCGTTTCTTAACGATGTATTGATTGGACGGTTTGTTCTTCTTCCTCGTCTTCGGACCGCGGGCTTTCTTACCCCAGGGCGTCATGGGACTCGGTCTTCCGATACCGGTCTTGCCCTCGCCGCCGCCGTGCGGGTGGTCGTTGGGGTTCATGGCCGAGCCGCGCACCGTCGGGCGGATGCCCATGTGGCGCTTGCGTCCGGCTTTACCGATCGTGATGTTCCCGTGGTCGATGTTGCCGACTTCTCCGATCGTCGCCCGGCATTCCTTGCGGACCTTGCGAACTTCGCCGGAAGGAAGGCGAATCTGGCAGTAGTTGCCTTCTTTGGCCATGAGCTGAGCTCCGTTGCCGGCGCTGCGCACGAGCTGGCCGCCTTTGCCTTTTTTAAGTTCCACATTGTGGATGATCGTACCGACCGGGATGTTCTCCAGCGGCATCGCATTGCCGATCTGGATGTCGGAGCCCGGCCCGGATACGAGCACGTCGCCGACTTTAAGTCCGTGCGGTGCGATGATGTAGCGCTTCTCGCCGTCTGCGTAGAACAGCAGTGCGATGTTGGCGCTCCGGTTCGGATCGTATTCGATCGTCTTGACCGTCGCAGGGATACCGTCTTTCGTTCTCTTAAAGTCGATGATCCTGTACTTGGGTCTCGTGCCGCCTCCGCGGTGGCGGACCGTGATCGTCCCTCTCGAGTTTCTTCCTGCGTGATTTTTGAGCGTCACCGTAAGCGACTTTTCGGGGCGGTCTGTCGTAATCTCTTCGAATGTGGAGACCGTCATGCCGCGAAGGCCCGGAGTCGTCGGTTTATACTTTCTGATTCCCATTGTATCCTACCTCCTTTAGAGCCCTTCGAAGAACTCGATGGCTTTGCTCTTTTCGGAGAGCGTTACGATCGCCTTCTTATACGAAGGAGTGCGGCCTACGTAGCGGCCCTGCCGCTTCAGCTTGCCTTCGTTGTTCATGACGTTGACTTTAACGACTTCGACGCCGAACGCTTCCTCGACGGCTGCTTTGATCTCGGTCTTGTTGGCAGTCGTAGCCACCTTGAACGTGTACTTTTTATCCGCTGCGTCGTCCATGCTCCGCTCGGAGATGACGGGTTTTAGCAGAATATCGTAGGGTGTTTTCATTTTGCGTACACCTCCTGAATCTTATCAACGGCCTGCTTCGTGACGATGAAGCTCGTGTGGTTGACGATGTCGTAGACATTCATCTGCGTGACGATCGTCGTCCGCACGCCGGGGATATTCGCGGCGCTCTTGACGACCGCCTCGTCCTTCTCCGCCGTGACGATGAGCGCTTTCTTCGAAGCGTTGACGCTTTCGAGAATTTTGATCATGTCTTTTGTTTTCGGAGCCGCCAGGTGAAGGTCTTCGAGCACGATGATTTCGTCGCCCGCAACCTTTGCGGACAGCGCCGACTTCATCGCCAGCCTCCGGAGCTTCCTGGGAAGCGTATACCTGTAATCTCTGGGCTTCGGTGCAAACGCGACACCGCCGCCGATCTGGCTTGGATCCCTCGTGCTGCCCTGTCTGTGTCTGCCCGTTCCTTTTTGTCTGAACGGCTTCCTTCCGCCTCCGCGCACTTCTGCACGCGTCTTGACGGACTGCGTTCCCTGCCTCTGGTTGGCCAGGTAGTTTTTTATGACTGCGTGGACGGCGTATTCGTTGGGTTCGATTCCAAAGATCTCATCGCTCAGTTCCAGCGTTCCGGCCTGTTCGCCGGTCATTGTCATCATGGTGATTGTTGCCATTGGACGTCCTCCTTCCTGCTCCGCTATTCGGCATCCTGTCCCTTGACTGCATACCGGATGCGGAGGATTCCCCCCCGGGCTCCGGGAACAGCGCCCTTCACGAGCATCAGGTTTCTGTCTGCGATCACTTTTACGAGTTCGAGGTTCTGGACCGTTACGGTATCTCTGCCCATGCGTCCGGGACCTGCGTTCCCTTTAAATACTCTCCCGGGGTTGGCGCTTCCCGCCAGGGCTCCGGGGAGCCTCTTGTGCTTGGAACCGTGAGTCATAGGGCCCCTGTGGTGTCCGTGTCTCTTGATGTTGCCCTGCGTTCCCTTGCCCTTGGATGTTCCGGTGACGTCCAGCTTCTTGCCTTCTTCGAAGTCGGCGGCTGTGATGGTCTGCCCGACCTCGTAGATTTCGCCGTTTGTGTTGCGGAATTCCGCCAGGTACTTTTTATACGCCACGCCGGCTTTGTCGAAGTGGCCTTTGGACGGCTTGTTGACGCGGTGCTCTTTTTTGTCTTCGTAGCCGACCTGTACGCCTTCGTAGCCGTCGGTTTCCATCGTCTTGATCTGCGTGACTACAACGGGTCCCGCCTGGATGACCGTAACCGGAATGACCGCTCCCGACTCGGAAAAGATCTGAGTCATCCCGACCTTTTTTCCTAAAATAGTTTTCATGCTTGTTTCCTCCTGCGTTCTTACAGCGGATTACGATGTGTAATCATACTAAGTCCATCGGTGACCGATTGCTTTCCGGCCCCTACAGTTTTATCTCGATGTCTACACCGGCCGGCATATCCAGCTTCATGAGAGCATCGATCGTCTTGGGCGTCGGGCTCAGGATGTCGATGAGGCGCTTGTGCGTGCGCTGTTCGAACTGCTCCCGGCTGTCCTTAT
>Ga0265293_10005025_pt1 | contig 22617 bp, 17 predicted proteins | sample Munlanlewell138R_FD_192505 | JGI IMG/M metagenome (GOLD analysis project Ga0265293, IMG submission 192505) | Leachate microbial communities from a municipal landfill in Southern Ontario, Canada - Leachate well 138R | ecosystem: Engineered > Solid waste > Landfill > Unclassified | place: Canada... | reverse complement strand
AATGATGATGACCCGCAAATACTGCATGACAGCAACAAGACGCTGATCAGCACCGAAGGAGCCCGCCATCAGCACCATCACCGCTGCCGCACCGGGGGCCGATCCCCACAGTGCCGTGGTTCCCGGCAGTATGCGCAGCCGGCTGATCAGCCATCCGAGAAAGCCTGACGCGGCAAGCGTGGCCATAACCGCGCCGAGGATTAGAGGCCAGCTTGCGTAGAAAAGGCCAAGAATGTCAGCGGATACGGAGTTGGCGATGAGACAGCCAATCACACCCTGCGCGAGGCCGAAGGCAGGGGTTGGTACGCGCACCGTGGCGCCGCTCACGCCGATCACGATGCCGGCCAGCATCGGCCCGATCAGCAGCGGGGCGGGAACATTGGCGAGTTCGAGCAGCACCACCACCGAGGCAGAAAGGGCGAAGAGCAAAGCCCACTGGAGAGGCGGTGAAGCATGTGACAGGCGCGATCCGGTCTTTTGCTCCCGAGGCTTTTGGCTTGTCTGATCCATGGACTGGCTTTGCAGAAAGGATTGAGGACGCAGCCATCGGCCGGTGCCTGCGCAAATCACCGACCCGATCGGATCAGCGCATCCGTGATAGAATCAAATTCAGCGAAAGCGAACCTGCAAAACACGAAATGCCGCGAAGGCACAAAGGTTGATCAGGGCAGGCCGATGCCTCCGGCCGGTTCTGTCTCGACCTGAAATTCAAAGCCTGAAACCAGAGGGCGGGCCCTGGCGATGGTTTCCTGAACATGGGGAAGCTGCAGCGAAGCCTGATGGCTCTCGGCGTCGGCCCACACCTCAGTTACCCAAAGAGCCGAAGAGTCGGCCGGGTCGCGGGAAACCACATAGCTGAGGCAGCCCGGCAGAGCGGTGGCGGTTTTCAGGATGAGCTCCAGAAGCTCGTCGCGCTTGCCCGGCGCTGCGCGCAATTTTCCGATCAGCCCATACATGAGCAACCTCCCTGTCTGCCTGCTTGCAAGCCGCCGCCACCTATGCAGGGTGATTCAGATCGCGCGAATGCGCAACCATGAATCTTTACAAGGGTCTGCGGGTTCCGGCTGAGGAAGTGATTCAGGCGAAGGGAACCGCCACGCTGCCCTTCGGCAGCTTGGCTTCATCATCCGGTTCGACGTGAATTGTTACGCGCACGGAAGGGTTATCGGCTTTCAGCGCGTCTTCGATCCGGTCACAGATGATGTGCGCTTCGCCGACAGGCATGTCGGAATCCACCACCATGTGAAACTCGATGAAGGTGGCGCGTCCGGCAATGCGGGTCTTGAGATCGTGGACTTCCAGCGCGCCCCTGGAGTTGACCGAGATGATATCCCGGATGCGCATCTGATCCTCGATGTCGACGCTGCGGTCCATGAGGCCGTTCAGGGATTCGCCCATCACCTTCCAGCCCTGATAGAGGATGTTCACGGCGACAATCAGCGCCAGCAGCGGGTCCAGCACATGCCAGCCGGTAAACACGGCGGCGACAAGGCCGATGATGACACCCGCCGAGGTTACGACGTCGGTCATGATGTGCTGGCCATCGGCAACCAGAGCGGGCGATCTGGCGCGGCGGCCCGAGCGGATCAGGACCGTCGCCCATATGCAGTTGATGAGAGCGGCAAAACCATTGATGGCCATGCCCTCCCATGGCTGTTCCATGGCCTGCGGAGCCTGGATCGTCTCCCAGACCTGAGCCATGATCAGCAGCGCCGCCACCACGATCAGTACACCTTCGAGCACGGCCGAGAAATATTCGGCCTTGTGATGCCCGAAGGGATGGTCGCTGTCTGCCGGCTTGTGGCTGACGCGGATGGCCCACAGGGCCGCGCCTGCGGTGATGAGATTGACGATGGATTCCAGCGCATCAGAATAGAGCGCCACGGAGCCGGTCATGCGCCAGGCGAGGAATTTCAGCCCCATGACACCGAGGGCGATCAGGATCGACCAGACGGCAAGGATCTGCACCCTGCGCTTCGATGAATTCCGATTCTGATGCACCTGGTCCATTTCCATCAAAGTCAGGCCATCTTTTCCCGCGCCTTGCGGGGCAGGTGAACGACGATGTTCTCGATGATGCGCATCCCGGCGTCGCCGCCCAGCGTCATGATCGATTCGGGATGGAACTGGACGGCCGCCACCGGCTCCTTCTGGTGCTCGAAAGCCATGATGGTGCCGTCCTCGCTGGTGGCCGTCACCTCGAATTCGCGGGGAAGGCGGGCGGGATCGGCAAAGATGGAGTGGTACCGGCCGACTGTGACTTCCTTTGGCAGGCCGGAGAAGATGATGCCTTGCTTCGACACGCGAATGCGCGACGGTTTGCCGTGCATCGGAACGGCAAGCTGGCGCAATTCTCCGCCATAGGCTTCGGCAAGCGCCTGCAGCCCGAGACAGACGCCGAAGATCGGCAGCTTGCGTTGGCGCGCCTTGCCGATGGTGGCTGCGCAGTCGAAGTCCTTAGGCGTGCCCGGACCGGGCGACAGCACCACCAGATCCGGCTTTAGCTCGTCGAACATCGAATCGGCTACCGGCGTGCGCACGGTGGAGACGTTCGCGCCGGTCTGGCGGAAGTAGTTCGCCAGCGTGTGGACGAAGCTGTCTTCATGGTCGACCAGCAATATGTTCAGCCCCTCACCGACGCGGGCGGTGGCCCGTTCGACAGCGGCGCTGTTGCCGGCCTTGGCGTCGCGGATGGCGGAAAGCATGGCGGAGGCCTTCAATTCGGTTTCGGCTTCTTCGTCCTCAGGGACGGAATCGAACAGAAGTGTCGCGCCGGCGCGCACTTCGGCAATGCCGTCATTGATGCGGATGGTGCGCAGCGTCAAGCCGGTATTGAGATCGCCGTTGAAATGCACCATGCCGATGGCCCCGCCATACCAGGCGCGGGGGCTTTTCTCGTTGTTCTCGATGAAACGCATAGCCCACAATTTCGGCGCCCCGGTGACAGTGACGGCCCAGGCGTGGCTGAGAAAGGCATCAAAGGCATCCATACCCTCGCGCAGGCGGCCCTCGATATGGTCGACGGTGTGGATGAGACGCGAATACATCTCGATCTGGCGCCGTCCGATCACGCGTACCGAGCCCGGCTCGCACACCCGGCTCTTGTCGTTGCGGTCGACATCCGAGCACATGGTCAGCTCGCTCTCGTCCTTCTTGGAGTTGAGCAGTTTCAGGATCTGCTCCGAATCGGAGATCGCGTCCTCACCGCGCTTTATGGTGCCGGAGATCGGGCATGTCTCGACGCGGCGGCCGTTGACCCGCACGAACATTTCCGGCGATGCGCCGATCAGATATTCGCCTTCGCCGAGATTGATGAAGAAGGAGTAGGGCGAGGGATTGGTCGTCTTCAGGCGGCGGGCGATGTCGGAAGGCGCGCTTTCGCAGCGCTCGTAGAAGGTCTGGCCGGGTACCACCTCGAACAGGTCGCCGCGCTTGAAACTCGCCATGGCGCTGCGCACGAGTGTCGCATATTCGCCGGGCTTGTGGTCGCCGCGAGGCGGAGTGTGGCCCGACGGAGTGAAGGGAGCGGCCGGAGTCTCGCGGGGCAGGCCCTCGGTAGAAAAACCTTTGCCCGCATAGTCATAGCGGTCGGTCCACGCCTTCGCCGAATAGTGGTCGACGACGAGGATCTCGTCGGGCAGGAACAGCACGAGGTCGCGCTGGCTGTCCGCGCGCTTCAGCTTGTAGTCCACCGGATCGAACTGGAAGGCGAGATCGTAGCCGAAGGCGCCGTAAAGGCCGAGATTGCTGTCGTTCGTGGTGTGGAAGAGGGCGGTGATGGCGCGCAGAACGGTGAAAACCGAGGGCGCGCGGCTGCGCTCTTCCTCGGTGAAAATGCGGTCCGGCTTGTTTACCTCAAGCAGGATGAGTGCATCGGTCACTTGCGTGATGTGAACTTCGGCCAGACCGGTAAGAGCGGCGTGGAGTGTCGGCAGCAGGGCTGTGCCGCGCTCGTTGAGCGCCTCGATGCGCATGGAGCGGTCGCGGGCGGAAATGACCAGCGGCGGATCGATGATGGCGGTGTCCCAGCGTGTGTAGCGACCGGGATATTCATAGTTGGAGGAGAAGACGGCGCCGCGACGTGAATCCAGTCCGTCGATGTAGGTTTCGATCGCCCCGGCATAGGGCCGGTCATGGCGCTGGCGGGTGATCTCAATCCCCCCCGAGGTGATAAAGCGTTCCGCTCCGTTATCGAGAATTTCCACCGTCATTGCCGTCTCCGTTTTTGACTTCTGGCAACGGACCTGGAGGCTGAAATGTAAAATGGCCGCCCGGACATCCGTTGCGGCCACCATTCATTTTCGCGCGCACGCGTTCAGAAGGCCGCTGTCAGCAGGCCCACCACCACGCAAAGCTCGAGGAACGCATATTCATGGGCACTTCAATAGCCGCCTTCGGCAAGGCCGGCAAGCTGTTTTGATGTTGTCCGGAACATGAACCTGCGAGGGTGGAATCGGAGAGGCGCGGCCGTGTCAGGCAAGCACCTTTCCCTGCTCTCAGCTGAGCCCTTCGATATCGCCATTATCGTTGAGATAGATGTTCTCGGATGATGGCTTTGAGGGCAGGCCGGGCATGGTCATGATCTCGCCGCAGATGGCCACGACGAAGCCGGCGCCGGCCGAGAGGCGAACCTCGCGCACGGGAACGCTGTGGCCCGTCGGCGCACCGCGCAGGTTCGGATCGGTCGAGAACGAATACTGCGTCTTGGCCATGCACACCGGCAGATGGCCGTAGCCCTGCGCCTCCCACTGCTTCAGCTGATCGCGAACGCTCTTGTCGGCGGTCGCCTCCGAGCCGCGATAGATTCGCTTGACGATGGTGTCGATCTTGTCGAACAGGCCAAGCTCGTCGGGATAGAGCGGGGCGAACTGCGCCGCGCCCGATTCAGCAAGCTGAACCACCTTGTGCGCCAGCTCCTCGATGCCGGCCGAGCCCTGCGCCCAGTGCCGGCACAGGATCGCCTCCTCGCCCATCGAGGCGACATAATCCTTCACCGCCTGGATCTCGGCCTCGGTGTCGGAATGGAAATGGTTGATGCCCACCACCGCCGGCACCCCGAACTGCTTCACATTCTCGATGTGGCGGCCAAGATTGGCGCAGCCCTTCTTCACCGCCTCGACATTCTCCGTGCCGAGGTCTTCCTTCTTCACCCCGCCATTCATCTTCAGCGCCCGCACCGTGGCCACGATCACGGCAGCCGCCGGCTTCAGGCCGGCCTTGCGGCACTTGATGTCGAAGAATTTCTCTGCGCCGAGATCGGCGCCGAAGCCGGCTTCCGTCACCACATAGTCGGCGAGCTTCAGTGCGGTGGAGGTCGCCATCACCGAGTTGCAGCCATGGGCGATGTTGGCGAAGGGGCCGCCATGCACGAAGGCGGGGTTGTTCTCCAGCGTCTGCACCAGATTGGGCTGGATGGCGTCCTTGAGCAGCACCGCCATCGGCCGGTGCGCCTTGAGGTCGCGGGCGAAGACCGGGCTCTTGTCGCGGCGGTAGGCGATGATGATGTCGCCCAGCCGCTGTTCCAGATCCTTCAGGTCGCGCGCCAGGCACAGGATGGCCATGACTTCCGAGGCCACGGTGATGTCGAAGCCGGCCTCGCGCGGATAGCCATTGGCCACGCCCCCCAGCGACACCACGATCTGGCGCAGCGCCCGGTCGTTCATGTCCATGACGCGCCGCCAGGCGACGCGGCGGGTGTCGATGGCAAGCTCGTTGCCCCAGTAGATGTGATTGTCGATCAGCGCCGACAGAAGGTTGTGGGCCGAGGTGATGGCGTGGAAGTCGCCGGTGAAGTGCAGGTTCATGTCGTCCATCGGCACGACCTGCGCATAGCCGCCGCCGGCGGCCCCACCCTTCATGCCGAAGTTGGGGCCGAGCGATGCCTCGCGGATGCACACCACCGCCTTCTTGCCGATGCGGTTGAGCCCGTCGCCCAGACCCACCGTGGTCGTGGTCTTGCCTTCGCCGGCCGGCGTCGGGTTGATCGCCGTCACGAGGATCAGCCTGCCGTTCTCCTTGCCCTGCACCGACTTGATGAACGAAGCCGAGACCTTCGCCTTGTCGTGCCCGTAGGGAAGAAGATCGCCAGACGGTATCCCGATCTTCGCACCAACCTCCTGGATCGCCTTCTTCGACGCGCCACGCGCAATCTCAATGTCGCTTTTAACTTCGGCCATTTTTTCCTCGATTGTCATATCTGGGTCTGAGCAGGTCGATGCTGGTGACAGAAAGTCTAGAAACGAGGCGGCGTGCGCCCCGCCGCGCGGCAGGCGGAAACCAGCGTGTTGGCCATGAGCATGGCGATCGTCATCGGACCGACACCGCCGGGCACAGGCGTGATCGCCCCGGCGCGGCGCTCCGCCTCCGCGTAGGCGACATCGCCCACGAGCCGCTGCTTGCCTTCGCCTTTTTCAGGTGCAGGAATGCGGTTGATGCCGACATCGATCACGGTGGCGCCTTCCTTGACCCAGTCGCCCCTGATCATCTCGGGCCGGCCGACGGCGGCGACGAGAATGTCGGCAGTGCGGCACAGGGCCGGAAGATCATGGGTGCGGGAATGGGCGACCGTGACGGTGCAGTTCGCGGCAAGCAAAAGGTTTGCCATCGGCTTGCCGACAATGTTGGAACGGCCGACGACCACGGCATTGAGACCGGAAAGATCCCGGCCGCGAACCCGCTCGATAAGCACCATGGAACCGGCCGGCGTGCAGGGCACGAAAGCGGTTTCCGCAGCACCGGCGCCCAGCTTGCCGACATTCACATAGGTAAAGCCGTCAACGTCCTTTTCCGGCGCGATCGCCTGAATCACGGCGCCGGAATCGATCTGGTCGGGCAGGGGAAGCTGAACGAGGATGCCGTGAATCTCCGGATCCGCATTCAGGCCGGCGATCAGCGCCAGAAGATCGGCCTGCGAGGTTTCAGCAGGCAGCGTGTGCTGCACGGAATGAAATCCGCAATCCTTCGCCTTGCGGGATTTTGAGGCGACATAGACCTGACTGGCGGGATCCTCGCCGACAATCACCACCGCCAGCCCCGGTGTCACGCCTGCTTCAGCCCTGAGAAGCTCCGCCGCTTTCTGGACCGTCGCGACAACGTCTTCGGCCACAAGCTTACCATCTATGACGGTGGTCATATTCTGCACTTTCCCCTTTGAGCTCTGTTGGCTCTTGTCCTGTTCACCGACATTGGGCAGCGCCCTTGTCGGCTCCGGAACTAATTGATTATGTTCCGGAACCATAACAGCGGCTTCAAGCGGACGTCAACTGCAAAGCAAGAAAATTTCATATAAAGAATATTAAGTCCTGACGTCTTTTTCGCGTCTCCACAAGCCGGTGCAGACGGGAAGGCGAGGACAGACAAGCCGCCAGACCCCCTTCAGTACAAGAAGAAGCCGGCACGAGGCCGGCTTCTGTGCGCATGCGGAAGCATCGGATCAGATGACGAAGATCCAGTTGGCAACGAGAACCACGACGAGGCCGGCAGCGAGCGTGAGATAGGGAAGAATGCCCGCCTTGCGCACCTTCAGGTCTTCCTGGGTGATACCGAGATCATCCAGCATATGGGTCGGGAATCGCCCGCCGTCCTGAATGTAGTGCCGGTAGCAGAACACAGGGATGATGAGCGCCGCAGCGATCAGCCCTGCCCACAGCGCCCACGGATTCCAGACTTTTGCGCCCGCGCCCATGAACATGGCGTTGACGTAGGAAAGCAGGCACCCGACGGCGATGAGGATGGTCGGCGCGCGCCATGGGCGCTTGATATGGCCGTTGTCGATGCGGTGAATCCACCCGGCATTCAGGTTGAGGAAGTTGAAGATGATGTAGCCGCAGTTCGATACGGCAAGGATGAAGAAGAAGCTTTCGGCATCCGCGCAGGCAATGGCCAGAATGCCGAGATTGAAGATCAGGTCTGTCCACATCGCCCGCGTCGGCGCGCCATGCTCGTTGACGTGCGAGAGGTAGCGCGGCAGCCAGCCATCCACCGCCCCCTGATAGAGGGTGCGCGAAGAACCGGCCATGGCCGTATTGATGGCCAGCATCAGCGCTAAGATCATCAGCATGATCATGATCGTGGTAACGAAGCCTGAACCGCCCACCATCTGCGCCATGGCCTGCCCGACGCCCGAACCATCAGCGATCGACGGCGACAGCATGCCCTCAAGCCCGAGCACACCCTGAAAGGTAAAGGGCACCAGCGTGTAGAGCAGCAGGCACAGCAGGCCCGAATAGAGGATGGCCCGCACCGTGTCCCGGCCGGGGTTCTTGAACTCGCTGGTGAAGCATATCGATGTTTCGAACGCATAGGCTGACCAGGCAGCAATGAACATGCCGCCGAACACAAGCGTCCAGCCGGCGATGTTCCACGCGCCGGATTCAGGCGAATAGGCCTCGGCCAGCGGCACGAAGGGCGTGTAGTTGTCCCAGTTGATCTGCCCGGTGAGGATCGGCACGATGCCGACGATCAGCATGGGAACGATGACGGCGAGGCCGATGAACTTCTGGACATTGGCCGTGCTGAGAATGCCGCGATGCTGGATCGCGAAAGTCACCAGCATGAGGATGACGCCGATGACGAACACGGCATTCATGGAAAACTGCACCGGCCCCAGAGAGCCGCTGTAGAGCGTCCAGTCGCGTATTGCCGGCGTGGCGGCCGCCGTCAGCGCGGCAATGGCCTCGGCGGCCGTCGCGCCTGCATTGGCCGGCTCTGCAAGCCATGCCAGAACCTGCGGCGAGGTCTCCGTGAAAGATGGGATCGGCGCCAGAACGTTGAGGATGTAGGCAGCCGCGATCGAGCAGCCCAGCGACAACACCGGCGTCCACGCCAGCCAGTTGCACCATACGGATAAGGGCGCGATGAACTTGGAGTAGCGCAGCCATGCCGTCGCGCCATAGACCGAAGCGCCGCCCGACTTGCTCGGGAAAAGCCCCGCGATCTCGGCATAGGTGCAGGCCTGTATGAGGCCAAAGGACACCGAGACCATCCAGATGACGAAGGCCGGCGTCCCGACCGTACCGGAAATGCCACCGATGGAGAAAAGCACGAGGGCAGGCACGCCGCTGGCGACCCAGAACGCTCCGCGCCAGTCGATTGTCCGGTGAAGCTGACCCGCCTCCACGGGCCCGGATTGAGCTAGTACTGTCATTGAGAAGATCCCCTTCGTTATTGAACGGGCGACACAGCCGGCGGCATTTCCGCCATCGTGAAAAACGGCAGGTCGAGTTTCCGCTCAGTTTTATTATTTTCTTTGTAGTGAAAGATTGCCGGGAATCCCGCCGTCGTCAAGGACTTTATGACGCAGGGGCAGGTCATGGGTGATTTTGTGGAATTGACAAGCCCGGTCAACATTTGAAAATGTACTAAAATGAAAAAAGAATTCATGTTATGAATTACGAATGCGAGGTCGCGCAATTTTCGGAGCGACCCCGCCAAGGCATATCGCGAAGCCTGGGGAGGAAGCGCATATGAGCCTCGACATCATAAGTCGTGAGCCCGGCGACACCGGGGCCAGTGCAACCGCACCACGCAAATTCCGGGTTCTGGTTGCCGAACGCAACCCTCTAGTCGTATCGGCGCTGGCCGACATGATCGCGCGGGACGGGCGTTTCGATCTGGGCGAGAACGTCACCACCGGCAAGGCCTTTCTCGAAGCCTGCGCGCAGCCCGGCCCCGGTTTCGATCTGGCAGTGCTCGGCTGGAAGCTGGCCGATATGGATGGCGGAACGCTGCTCACCCAGATCCGCCAGCGTGGCATCGATGCCCGCGTGGTCATCTTTTCAAACGACCATGACCTGTCCATTCTCAAGAAATGCGTAAGGCTGGGCGCTCAGGGTTTCTGCTATCAGTTCGACGATCCCGCCATCCTGTTCGACACGCTGATTGCCGTGGCGCACGGCCGGATCTGCATCCCCTATATCGATGTCACCAGGATCAACGACACGCCGCTGTCACGCCTGACGACACGCGAGCATGAGCTTCTGTCCGTGCTGGCGGATGGATGGAGCAACATCCAGATCGCCGCGCGGACGGGCATTTCGGAAAACACCGTCAAATACCACCTCAAGAATCTCTACAGCAAGCTGGAGGTGCGCAACCGGGCCATGGCTGTCGCGCTTTACGCAAGCGAGAGGAGCAACGGTCCCTCCGCCTGAGCCGTGCAGATGCCCGTTAGGGTCCGCCCAAAAAAGCCCGCTCCAAGCTGAAGCGGGCTCTTTTATCCGGACAGCGTACGGCAGGCGCGTCAGGCGACCCGCAGGCCGTATTCCAGCGAGGAATCCGCGATCACGCCATACAGGCTGTCCGCAAAGCTGGTGAAGATCGCGATGTGATAGACCGGCACCCCATCCGGCCCGTCGGCCGTGCGCCAGATATTGGCCGCCGTATGATCGAGCGACGTGGTGGCCGCTGCCCCCACCGGAAAAGCCCGGTCGTGAAAATCGATCGACAGGAACTTGGCCATCGCCTGCACAGCACGGGCGCCGGAAAGACGAAGCACACAACGTCCGTCGGACTGATCGGACAGCGAGGCAATGCCGGCAAAGCCATCGGCAATCCGTTTCATCAGCTTCTCGTCGCCCAGCGGCGCGAAAGCCAGAAACTGGTCCGGACCGGACCAGATGAGCGTCACCTCCTTGCCGAAAACCGCACCGGGAGCCGAAGGCGGCTCAACCCCAAACAGCTTTTTGGCGATCTTGGCCGTCTCGGCCACCTTGCCACGCCGCGCCATCACCTGCACGAGAACGATGTTGCGAATTTCGGACAGTTCGACACCGGGCGTGCCACCCACCCCATGCGTGCCGATGACGAGCGCCTTTTGCAGCGGCGATTGCGTATTCCAGGAAAAATCAGCCACGCTGGCGCACTCCTTCCGGATCGTAGAAGACGGGATTGCAGATCTCCGCGTCATAATCCTCGCCCCGCAGGGGGTCATGGATACTGACGATTTCGCCGAAACGCTCACGACCGCGCTGCACGAAAGCAAGACCGAGCCAGTGGTTCAGGGTCGGCGAAAAACACACCGAAGCCGTATAGCCGTGATCGGTTTCCGGCCCCGGGCGCTCGCCTTTCGGCACGATGCGGGCGCCGGAACGGAGCCGCCGGCCCTGATCCACAGGCCTGATGCCGACGACGACCTGCCGGTCAGGGGCGGTCAGTGCCTCGCGCCCCGCCATGATGCGACCGATGAAGTCCTTCTTCTTCGACATCATCTTGCCGAGCCCGAGATCATCGGCCGTGCTGATGCCATTGAGCTCCGGACCCGCGACATGGCCTTTTTCGATACGCATGACGCCGAGCGCTTCAGTGCCGTAGGGCGTCACGCCAAACGGCTTGCCGGCGATCATCAGATTTTCCGCCATGGCGTTGCCGAAGCGCGCCGGCACGGAAATCTCGAACGCCATCTCGCCTGAGAAGGAGATGCGGAACAGGCGCGCCTTCATGCCGCCGCGCAGCTTCACCTCGCGCACGCCCATGAAGGGGAAGCCCTCATTGCTGAGGTCTTCATCCGGGTCGCACAGCGCCTGCAACAAAGCGCGCGTGTTCGGACCGGCGATGGAGAACTGGGCCCACTGATCGGTTGCCGAGGAAAGCTGCACGTCGAGCTCAGGCCACAGCACCTGCCGGCAGAATTCCAGATGCTGCATGACCGGCCCCGCCTTGGCGGTGGTCGTGGTCATGAAATAGTGGTCTTCGGCCAGCCGTGAGGTGGTGCCGTCGTCCATGACAATCCCGTCCTCGCGCAACATCAGGCCGTAGCGCGCCCGGCCCACGGCCAGCGAAGAGAAGGCGTTGATGTAGACGCGGTCGAGGAAGGTACCGGCATCCGCGCCGCGCACATCGACCTTGCCGAGCGTGGAGACGTCGCAGAAGCCGACACCGTTGCGCACGGCGTTGACCTCCCGGTTGACCGACTGGAGCCAGTCGGTCTCGCCCGGCTGCGGGAACCACTGCGCACGCTTCCACAGGCCGACATCGACGAACACCGCACCCCGCGCCGCGGCCCAGTGGTGCGATGGAGCCAGCCGCCATGCATGAAACGTTTCGTCGCGATTGTGACCGGCGAAGGCCCCGATGGCGACCGGCGAATAGGGCGAGCGGTAGATGGTGGTGCCGGTCTGCCTGATCGAACGGCCGGTGACAGCCGCCATGATGGCAAGGCCGTTGATATTGGAGGTCTTGCCCTGATCGGTGGCCATGCCAAGCGTGGTGTAGCGCTTCAGATGCTCGACGCTCTCATAGCCTTCGCGCTGCGCCAGCGTCACGTCGGACGCGGTGACGTCATGCTGGAAGTCCACGAAGGCCTTGCCCTTCGCCGGAACCTGCCACAGCGGGGAGATTGCATAGGTTTCGTCGCCGGCCTCGGCAGCACTTCCGCCATCTTCCGTGAAGCCACAATCGGAAGCAGCCGCAAGACCTGCGGCATGACCTGCGCGCAGGCATTCGCCCAGCGAAAAATCTCCTTCCGCCGCGCCCACCATCCGCATTCCGGGCGGACAGTCCCCCGGCACGAAAGCGGCAATGTCCTCGCGCCATGTGGGCCGGCCGCGATGGAAGCAGGACAGGCCGACATTGGGATTCCAGCCGCCGGAAACGGCCAGGCAATCCGCCGCGACATCCTGCCGGCGACCGTCCTTGCCGGTTACCGTGACGCTGCTGACGCCATCGACACCGCCTTTCACGTCCGACACGAAGCCGGACAGCACCCGCAGTCCGGATGCCTTGACGAGAGACTGGTATTCCACCGGAGCCTGCCCGCGCGGATCAACCACCGCCGCCAGCTGCCCGCCGGCACGATGGATCGCCTCGACGGTGCGCCAGCCATCGTCATTGTTGGTGAACAGCGCAACATTGCGGCCCGGCAGCGCCGCAAAGCGGTTTACATAGGTGCGCACGGCCGAAGCCATCATCACCCCCGGCCGGTCGTTGCCGGGGAAGACGATCGGGCGTTCGATCGAACCGGCTCCCACCACGCTGCGGCGGGCAACGATACGCCACAGACGCTGGCGCACCTGATGCGGCCCGGGCACCGGAACATGGTCGGCAACGCGCTCCAGCGCGCCATAGACGCCGCCATCATAGACGCCAAACAGCGCGGTGCGCTTCATGATGCGGACATTGGGCAGCGCATCGAGTTCGGTTTCGGCCCGCTGAACCCATTCGCCGGCCTGCATGCCGTCGATCTCGCCGCCGTCGCTGAGCAGGCGGCCGCCGAGTTGCGTGTCCTCCTCCACCAGAATGACCCGCGCGCCGGCCCGGCCGGCAGAGAGCGCGGCGGAAAGACCTGCGGGGCCGGCGCCGACGACGAGCACATCGCAATGCGCCCACACCTTGTCGTAGTGATCGGGATCGGCTTCGCCGGCGCTCCTGCCGAGACCGGCGGCGCGCCGGATCATCGGCTCATAGATCTTCTCCCAGAACTTCGCCGGCCACATGAAGGTCTTGTAGTAGAAACCGGCCACGAAGATCGGCGACAGCAGCGAGTTGACCGCCATGAAATCGCGCCGCAGCGAGGGCCAGCGGTTCTGGCTGTGGGCGGAAAGGCCGTCATAGAGTTCCTGCGTAGTGGCGCGCGTATTGGGCTCGCGCCGAGCGCCACTGCGCATTTCCACCAGTGCGCTTGGCTCCTCCGAGCCAGCCGTCATGATGCCGCGCGGGCGGTGGTACTTGAAGGAGCGGGCAACCAGCTTGACGCCGTTCGCCACAAGGGCCGAGGCCAGCGTGTCGCCGGCATAGCCAGTCATCGCCTTGCCGTCGAAAGTGAAGCTGAGCGGCTTCTGACGGTCGATCAGACCGCCTGCACGCAGGCGATGCGATTGTGTGCCATCGGCAGCATGCGTGTTCGCACCTGCGTCTTGCGTGGCTGCGGTCCTGCCCAGAGGCTGGGATTCGATATAGCCCGACATGTTCATTCTCCCGCCGGTGACGTGACGGAGGCGCCGGCACCCGCAGCCGCCTGCACCGACCTGAATTCGTGGGTTCGCGTGTCGCGCTCGGCAATCAGCCAGGAGCGGCAACCGCCACCGTGATACCAGTATTCCCGCATCGTTCCGGCCACGTTGTCCCGCAGATAGACGTAGTCGTAGAAAGCCTCCCGAAGTTTCACCGGATCGCTTCCGTCATCGATCGTGTAGTGCGGGCGCCGGGGGCTGGCGTCACCGAGATAGCTGAACTCGCCGACTTCTCGTTCGCCGCAGAAGGGACATGCAATTCGCATCGGACGACACCACTTTCAATGAAGGTTCGGTTGGGCGCCCTGGCCCTTTTCGTCGATCGTCGCGCCACGCCGGAAGCGATCCAGCCGGAAACGGCTGGCCTCCTTGTGCGGCTCGTCGCGCGCGATCAGATGAGCGAAGGTCAGGCCCGAGGCCGGCGTTGCCTTGAAACCGCCATAGCACCAGCCGGCATTCAGATAGAGCCCGTCCACGGGTGTCCTGTCGATGATCGGCGTGCCGTCCATCGACATGTCCATGATGCCGCCCCACTGGCGCAGCAGGCGCACGCGGCCGATCATCGGCATCACCGCCATGCCGCCCTCGCAGACGTCCTCCATGGTCGGCATGTTGCCGCGCTGGGCGTAGGAATTGTAGCCGTCGAGATCGCCGCCGAAGACAAGGCCTCCCTTGTCCGACTGGCTGATGTAAAAATGGCCTGCGCCAAAGGTGACCACGCCGGGGATGAGCGGCTTGATCGCTTCGGTGACGAAGGCCTGAAGCACATGGCTCTCGATGGGGAGCCTCAGTCCTGCCATGGAGGCAACACGCGAGGTGTTGCCGGCGACGGCCATGCCGACCTTGCCGGCACCGATCGAACCACGCGTCGTTTCCACGCCGGTGATGCGGCCATCCGTGCGCTGGAAGCCGGTCACCTCGCAATTCTGGATGATGTCGACGCCCAGATCATTGGCGGCGCGCGCATAGCCCCACACCACGGCATCATGGCGCGCCGTGCCGCCGCGCCGCTGGGCCAGGCCACCCATGATGGGAAAGCGCGGATTGGCGTAATTGAGGAAGGGGAGTTCCTTGCGGATCTGCTCGGCGTCGAGCAGTTCGGCATCGATACCGTTGATGCGCATGGAGTTGCCGCGCCGGGCGAAGGCATCGCGCTGCGCATCCGAATGGTAAAGATTGATGATGCCGCGCTGGCTCACCATGGTGTTGTAGTTGAGGTCCTGCTCCATGCGCTCCCACAGCTTCATAGACAGCTCGTAGAAGCCGACATTGCCCGGAAGCATGTAGTTGGAGCGGATGATGGTGGTGTTGCGGCCGGCATTGCCGGAACCGATCCAGCCTTTCTCCAGCACCGCGACATTTCGGATACCGTATTCCTTGGCAAGGAAGTAAGCGGTGGCGAGGCCATGTCCGCCACCGCCGATGATGATCACATCGTAGCGGCTTTTGGGCGCCGGATCGCGCCAGGCTCGTGTCCAGCCCCTGTGGCCGGTCAGAGCCGCCCGGGCGAGGGAGAAGATCGAATATTTCATCGCATGTATTCCGGGAATTGAGGGCGATCCGGCAGAGGCGTTTCAGATGTCGAGAGCGTTTTCGCGTTCCCATTCGGTGAAATGGGAAACGTAGGAATTCCACTCCTTCATCTTCATCTTGACGAAGGCATCGACGAGCTCCGGCCCGAGCATCTGCTTGAACTCCTCGCTGCCATCGAGCAGGCGAAGCGCATCCAGCAGATTGAGCGGCAGCCGCGGCGCATCCTTGATGGTGTGGCCGTCCTCATACATGTTGATGTCGCTGCGCGGGCCGGGATCGAGCTTGTCGCGAAGACCGGCAAGACCCGCTGCGAGGATGACCGCCTGCATCAGATACGGGTTGGCAGCACCATCGGGCAGGCGCAGTTCAAAGCGGCCCGGACCCGGCACACGCACCATGTGGCTGCGGTTGTTGCCGGTCCATGTCACCGCGTTCGGTGCCCATGTGGCCCCCGACGAGGTACGCGGCGCATTGATGCGCTTGTAGGAGTTGACGGTGGGGCAGATGATCGCCGTCATCGCCGGCGCATATTTCATGATGCCGCCAAGGAAGTGCATGCCCTGTTCGGACAGCCCGTTCGACGAATTGTCATCAGCGAACACGTTCTTCGTGCCGGTCAGGTCCCACGCCGAAATGTGAGCGTGGCAACCATTTCCGGTCAGGCCGGGGAACGGCTTTGGCATGAAGGTCGCGCGCAACCCATGCCGTTCCGCAATGGTCTTGATCATGAACTTGAAGAACGAATAACGGTCGGCGGTCACCAGCACGTCATCGTAGATCCAGTTCATCTCGAACTGGCCGTTCGCATCCTCATGATCGTTCTGATATGGCTCCCAGCCCAGATCGATCATCGCCTCGCTGGCTTCGGCGATGATGTCGAAGCGGCGCATAAGCGCCTGCTGGTCGTAGCAGGGCTTGGCGAGACGGTCATGCTCGTCGGCGACCATTTTGCCGTCGGCTGTGGTCAGGAAGAATTCCGGCTCGACGCCGGTCTTGACGCGGATTCCCAGAGACGCAGCCTCTTCGACCAGACGCTTGAGCGTGTTTCGGGGTGCCTGCTCGACACTCTTTCCATCCATCACGCAATCGGAAGCAAGCCATGCCACCTCCGGTTTCCAGCTGAGCGGCGTGACCGAGTCCGGATCCGGGATCGCCAGCATGTCGGAGTTCGCCGGCGTCATGTCCATGCCGCCGGCGAAGCCGGCAAAGCCGGCTCCTCCTTTCTGGACGTCCGCGATGGCGCGGGTTGGCACCAGCTTGGCCCGCTGGTAGCCGATCACGTCCGTATAGGTCACCATGAAGTACTTGATGTTCTTCGCTTTGGCGTATGCTTCAAGGTTGGTTTGTGTCGATGCGTCTTGCCTTGCTGTAAAAATTGTACCCATTGAATTGCTCCTCCCCAATTCAGGTTATTTTTTAAAAGGCGCTCTTCCCGGGCACCCAGTTCGTTCCGGCCAGCGGCACTCCCGACATTGCTGCTGCCTCAATGGTCAAGGCGCACAGATCTTCAGGTTCAAGGTTGTGGACATGGTTCTTGCCGCAGGCACGGGCGATGGTCTGCGCCTCAAGCGTCATGACCTTCAGGTAATTGGCCAGGCGGCGACCTGCAGCAACCGGATCGACTCTCTTCATAAGCTCGGAGTCTTGTGTGGTGATGCCTGCCGGATCCTTGCCTTCATGCCAGTCGTCATACGCTCCGGCGGTCGAGCCAAGCTTCTGGTACTCCTCCTCCCATCTTGGATCATTGTCACCAAGAGCAATGAGCGCCGCCGTACCGACCGAGACGGCATCGGCGCCGAGCGCCAGTGCCTTCGCCACATCCGCACCGTTGCGGATGCCGCCAGAGACGATCAGCTGCACCTTGCGATGCATGCCAAGATCCTGCAGAGCCTGCACTGCCGGACGAATACAGGCAAGGGTAGGCTGGCCAACATGTTCGATGAACACTTCCTGTGTGGCGGCAGTACCACCCTGCATACCGTCGAGAACGACGACATCAGCACCTGCCTTCACCGCGAGAGCGGTGTCGTAATAGGGCCTTGCTCCACCAACCTTCACATAGATCGGCTTTTCCCAGTCGGTGATTTCGCGGATTTCAAGGATCTTGATCTCCAGATCGTCCGGGCCGGTCCAGTCCGGATGGCGGCAGGCCGAGCGCTGGTCGATGCCCTTTGGCAGGGTGCGCATTTCGGCGACGCGGTCGGAAATCTTCTGTCCGAGCAGCATGCCGCCGCCGCCGGGCTTGGCGCCCTGGCCGACAACCACCTCGATGGCATCGGCGCGGCGAAGGTCACGCGGGTTCATGCCGTAACGCGACGGCAGGACCTGATAGACCAGCTTCTCGGAATGGCCGCGCTCTTCCTCGGTCATGCCGCCATCGCCGGTCGTCGTCGAGGTTCCCGAAAGCGTGGCCCCGCGGCCGAGCGCTTCCTTGGCCGGGCCCGACAGGGAGCCGAAGCTCATGCCGGCAACCGTGATCGGAATTTTCAGTTCGATCGGCTTCTTGGCGAAACGGGTGCCGAGCACAACCGTGGTATCGCAGCGCTCGCGATAGCCTTCCAGCGCATAACGCGAGATCGAAGCGCCGAGGAACAGCAGATCGTCGAAATGGGGAACCCTGCGCTTGGCGCCGGAACCACGGATGTCGTAGATGCCGGTCGCGGCCGCGCGCCGGATTTCCGACATGGCGTAGTCGTCGAATGTCGCCGATTTGCGTGGCGTGGTCGGTGGATTGTGATAAGTCATTTCCGGCCTCTCAATACGCGTCGGCGTTGTCGATGTTGAAGTTGTACAGGGTGCGGGCCGAACCGTAGCGCTTGAAGTCCTGCGGCTTCGCGTCGGTGACACCGGCACGATCGAGCAACGCCTGCAGAATTTCGATGTGCTCGGGGCGCATCTCCTTCTCGATGCAGTCGGCACCGAGGCTCTTCACGCTGCCGCGCACGAACAGGCGGGCCTCATAGATGGAGTCGCCGAGCGCATCGCCGGCATCGCCCATGATGACGAGATTGCCGGACTGCGCCATGAAGGCCGACATGTGGCCGACATTGCCGCGCACGACGATGTCGATGCCCTTCATCGAAATACCGCAGCGCGACGAGGCATTTCCCTCGATCACCAGCAGTCCGCCCCGGCCGGTGGCACCGGCATATTGCGAGGCATCACCCTTCACCACGACGGTGCCGGACATCATGTTTTCGGCGACGCCGGGACCGGCGGAGCCATGCACGGTGATCGTGCTGTTCTGGTTCATGCCGGCGCAATAATAGCCGACGCTGCCGCGCACATCGATCTGGAGCGGCAATTCCACACCCACTGCGACGGCATGACTGCCCTTGGGATTGATGATCTCCCAGTTCGTGTGGTTGGAACCTTCGGTGGCGTCGTGAAGGGCCTGGTTAAGCTCCCGCAGCGTCGTCTTGGACAGATCAAAGACTTTCGCCGCATGCTGGTCTTCGTGCGTAACCGCCTTGGCAAGGTTGGATGTAGCCATCGCCTCAATGCTCCCAGAAATAAACGGTGGATGGCTCAGGCTCCCAGACCCTCGCCTGCTCAACCCCCGGCAGGTTCGCCAGGGCCCGGTATTCGCTTCCGAACGCGACATACTGATCAGTTTCCGCCATGACGGCCGGCTTGCAGGCGATCGGGTCGCGGACGACGCCAAAGCCGTTCTTTGTTCCAACCACGAAGGTGAAGAACCCATCGAGATCGTTCAGGCTCGATTCCAGCGCCTCGCCAAGACCCTTGCCGGTCGCGATCTGGTGCGACAGGTAGGCCGCCGCAACCTCGGTGTCGTTCTCGGTCTCGAACTTCATGCCTTCGCGGCGAAGCTTGCGGCGCATGTTGTTGTGGTTGGACAGCGAACCGTTATGCACCAGGCACTGGTCGGGACCAGTCGAGAACGGGTGCGCGCCCATCGTGGTCACCGCCGATTCAGTAGCCATGCGCGTGTGCCCGATGCCATGCGATCCCGACATGCCCGACACGTCGAAGCGCCTGGCGACTTCTTCGGGGAGGCCGACTTCCTTGTAGATTTCGATGGACTCGCCGACACCCATGACGCGGGCGTCCGGGCGAAGCGTGGTGATGGCTTCACGGGCAGCTTCAAGCTTGTCGGCCGGAAGCTCCAGAACCGCGTGGGTGGACTTCACCGTCATGGCCACCGGAGCGCCGATTTCTTTGGCGACTTCCGAGTCGAGCCCGGCGAAATCAGCTTCCGGAGAAGGCGACTGCACGGTGATCTTGCCATGCCCAGCAGCCGACGATCCGTAGATTGCTATGCCGGCGCTGTCCGGACCGCGATCGGTCAGCAGAACCAGCATTTCCGACAGCATGGCGCCGAGTTGCGGCTCCAATGACTTGTCCTTCAGAAACAGCCCCACGATGCCACACATTGATGTTCACCTCTTGCAAGTTCTTTTCCTGATGAAGGACGATAGCAGTCAATTTTCTGCAATTCAACTGGGATGAATGTTTTTTTCATATAAGAAAAGTGGCGCTGCAAAGCACTCCTTCAGATCCCTCAATTTCGGGGACGGGCAAACGCATGGTGCGTTTCCAACAGAGAGCTTTCGGGTATTTCGTTGCGCGGGAAGAGGATAGCGAGGCCGGAAGGGGTCGCCGTAGCGGGTGCGTCCGGCTGTCGTTCGGCGGAGACCTTGCGGCATCTCGAACGAGCGCAAAACGGTGCGATAGCAGGACGCCGTAGCGCGACCGACACGAAAAGGTTGCCCGCCGTGCGGTTTCACCCACGGCAGATGGCATTGCCTCCGACAATCAGCAGGATCACCGGAGGCTGGAAATCGCCGCTATATCTTTCAGACGGTGCGGGACAGCGGCATCAGTTGCGACGGCTGCCCTGCGGATAGGAGATGATCGACAGATAGCGGATGGGACGCTCTGTCAGCTCCTCCGGTCCATGCGGCGCATCAGCGTCGAAGAACAGGCTGTCGCCGGGCAGCATGCGGAACAGCTTGCTGCCATGCCGGTAAACGACCTCGCCCTCCAGCATATAGAGGAACTCCATGCCCTCATGCTGGAAGGTCGGGAACACGTCGGAATCTTCCGCAAGCGTGATGAGATAGGGCTCGACGACAACGCCACTGGTATTGGCGCCGATATGGCCGAGCAGCGTGTACTGGTGGCCGGCGCGCGTGCCGCGACGCTCGACGTCGACGCCCTCGCCTGCCTTGATGAAGACGGCGCTGCGCTCTTCCTCGAAACGGCGGAACAATGCCGTCAGCGGCACACCCAGCGCCCGCGACAGCGCCTGCAGCGTGGTGAGCGACGGCGAGGTAATGCCGTTCTCGATCTTGGAGAGCATGCCCAGCGAAATGTTGGTCGCAGCCGCGAGATCGGCCACGGTGATGCCGAGCTGTTTGCGGAATGTGCGCACTTCATGCCCGATTGCGACTTCAAGGACATTTTCGCGCGTATCGCGCACGGAATGGGGGTCCTGCGACAGGGGCACCACCCGGTGCAGTTCGGGAACAGTTTTCGCTGGCTCGGCCTTGCTTGCAGCCTTGCTGGCCCGGGTCTTCCTTGCCGGCTTCATTGTCTCCGCCATCGTGTGGGATGCTCCGTTGCCATCGATCATGCTGTCACGTTTAATCCCAGTACCATGCAAACGCCGATAATTCCTAGTGCAGCGCTTGCCGCAGCCCCGCATTCGTCTTTGTTTCCGCAATCGCCCTGCCCGCCGCGAAGCATAATGAACGGGTAGGTCCAGCCTATACTATCGGCGATCTCAGCATCTGAAGGAGTAGGTTCTTACCAACGCCTCAAGGCCCTCAAATCTATCTGGACAGGTGTTGTTACCTTCCGTCACCCGCCTGATCCTTCCAGAAAGCCGAACAGGCGCTTGCGCCGCATTTTCTGGGAGGAATTCTGATGGCTGGCTATACTCATCTCTTTGTTCCGGGTCCGACAAACGTGCCGGAAACCGTCCGTCAGGCGATGAACATGCCGATGGAAGACATGCGCGCGCTGGATTATCCACTGCTCGTCAACGGCCTTTTCACAGACCTGATGAAGGTCTACCGCAATGAAACGGGCCGCGCCTTCATCTTCCCGTCCTCCGGCACCGGCGCATGGGAAGCGGCCATCGCCAACACGCTCAATCCCGGCGACCGGGTGCTGATGTCGCGTTTCGGCCAGTTCTCGCTGCTGTGGGTCGACATGGCCCAGCGCTTCGGTCTCGATGTCGATGTCGTCGATGCCGACTGGGGCACCGGCGTTCCCGTCGAGATTTACGCGGAACGGCTGGCAGCCGACAAGGAACACCGCATCAAGGCGGTGTTCGTCACCCACAACGAAACCACGACCGGCGTCACCAGCGACGTGGCGGCCGTGCGCGCTGCGCTCGATGCGGCAAAGCACCCTGCCCTGCTCTTCGTCGACGGCGTGTCGTCGATCGCCTCGATCGATTTCCGGCAGGAGGAATGGGGCGTCGACTGCGCGGTGAGCGGCTCGCAGAAGGGCTTCATGCTGCCGCCGGGCCTCGCGTTCCTGTCCGTCAGCCAGAAGGCGCTGGCCGCCAACAAGCAGGCGAAGCAACCCCGCACCTATTTCTCCTTCGAAGACATGATCCGGGCCAACGACACCGGCTATTTCCCCTATACGCCTGCGGTTCAGCTCCTGCGCGGCATGCGCGCCGCCCTCGACCTGCTGCTCGATGAAGGCCTCGACAACGTCTATGCGCGCCACCACCGGCTGGCCGAAGGCGTGCGCGCGGCAGTCAGCGCATGGGGCCTGCAGATCTGCGCCAAGGAAGAAAAATGGAACTCCGATACGGTGAGCGCGATCTACGTGCCGGAAGGCATCGACAGCGCCGACATCGTGCGCCGGGCCTATCAGGGCTATCAGACGTCGCTGGGCGTCGGCCTCAACAAGGTTGCCGGCAAGGTGTTCCGCATCGGCCATATCGGCTGGATCAACGAGGTGATGATGTGCTCGGCGCTGGCGGCCACGGAAATGTCGCTGCTCGACTGCGGCGTGAAGATCAAAGCCGGCTCGGGCGTTGGAGCTGCGGTGGAATATTACAGCCAGGCGGCCAAACCCGCCGTCGCCAAAGCAGCCTGAGGGAGGCAGCAGCCATGAGCCATACCCTCCATCATCTTCGCAAACCACGTCTACAGCG
>Ga0265293_10005024_pt1 | contig 22617 bp, 19 predicted proteins | sample Munlanlewell138R_FD_192505 | JGI IMG/M metagenome (GOLD analysis project Ga0265293, IMG submission 192505) | Leachate microbial communities from a municipal landfill in Southern Ontario, Canada - Leachate well 138R | ecosystem: Engineered > Solid waste > Landfill > Unclassified | place: Canada... | reverse complement strand
CTTGACAACCACCCGACTTTGAACTACGAAGGATGAAATTTTTCAGGGACAACTTCCAGCATTTCCAAAAAACAGTTTACCCATTGACTTGGAGACAAACAAACAATTTGAGCATTAAGGTTTAAACCGAATTTTTCCGAAATTGACCTGACCTGACTTTTCCTGAAAATCGACTTTAAAGCTGTTTTTACAGATAAATCAGGTTTCTCTAACAGACAGGAAATAAATGCTAAGTATTTGGCTTTAAACTTAAAATCAAAAAATAAGTGTTTTCTTTTAATGTTTAACAGGGCTGATTTGACAGTTGGCGGTGGCAAGAAACTTTCAGGACCTACCTCATAGACAAGTTTCAAATCAAAAAAAGTATGATAGAAAACGGTATATGGATTGTAAAGCTTCCTCGAAAATAACTTTTGTGTAGGTTCTAACTGAAGGATAATGGAACCTCCCAGAAAATTTCCAAGACTCTCAAACATCAGGATTTTGAAAATATCGGAAGTAATGCCATAAGGAATATTTGACACCACTTTGAAAGGAAATTTCGGAACTGCAAAATTCCTAAAATCACAACCGACAACTTGAACATTTCGGGCATCAGAAAATAATTTTCGTAAATGTTCAACCAAAGCTGTGTCGTTTTCAATAGCAACAACATTGTTGGCGATTTTTAATAAATGAACAGTAAGAAACCCCTTGCCTGCCCCAATATCTAAAACCGTATCCTGATTACTTATATTTGCTTGTCTTATTGCATCTTTTATTAGCACTTTATCAATAGTAAAGTGCTGACCCGTAAAACGAACGGGCAATTTCTTTTTTGTCATTAGTAACTTCTTACAGGTGAATACTTGAATTCAAATCACAATTCATAATTCAAAAATTGAAATTGCTTGACTGCAAATTTAGTAACTTTGCTTGACAAATTAACGAGAAAGAAGAGAAAATGAAAGCCGACCGCATAACATCACCTATACGCAAGCAGGGGGTTCGTGCTTCGTAAGACAGGAAAGTGGTAAATTTGAAGTTCAGTTCTTCGTAGGAAGTTCAGTGGTTAAAATCCCTGCCTGCGTATAGCTGAGAAACGTTAGTGAAAATCCCTTCGGGCTTTTCACTAACGCCTCTGGCGGTTTGCCGTGTCCAGCCCTACGGGACTGTCCACTAACAAGCGATTTGCAAAATGCAAATCACTTCGCAAACCGCCAGAGGCGTTATAGGCAACCCCAGAAAACCCACCGCACATTCAAGCACATTTGGTTTTCCAACCGCACAAGCCTAAACGCAAAAACCAAAAGAGTTTGAATTTTCCCAACGCACCGAAGAAATCATAACTTGTTGAAAATTTTCAGGGACACTTTTTGTCCTTAATTCAAAAATATTATTACCTTTGGACAAACATTGTCCTTGATAGATGAGTAAAACAATAGCAACATTTGGCGAACAAATTCGCTTACTTCGTGAGGAAGAAACGCTTTCACTTCGAGAAGTAGCTGAACAAATCGGCATTGACACTTCTTTGCTTGGCAAGATTGAACGCAATGACAGACAAGCAACCAAAGAACAAATCAAACTGATTGCAAAGTTTTTTAAATTGGACGAAAAGGAGTTGCTTAAAGAATTTATCAGCGACCAAATCGCTTACAAAATTTTGAAAGAAGAAGCTGACTTAGACACTTTGAAAGTCGCTGAAATGAAAATAGAATATTTAAAATCGAAGAAATGAATTATTACGAACATATAAGAGAGTTAATTAAAGGAGTCCCAACAACTATTATTGATTGGGAAATAGAAAGAGTTCGGAGCAAGCCACCAACACAAGCATTTTCGGAATTTCTTACAAACAGAGAACAAGGTGATTGGGCAGAAAACATAGTTTTACAAGCAATCAATACTTTGTCGAAAAACTACGTAGCTGTTCAATATGGGAAATCTGAAAACTTGATTGCAGGTGAAGAGGGTTTTGAAGAGTTTTATGAACAGTATCAAGACGAACTTGAAACAATTGGCAAAAGACCAGACATTTTATTGTTTTCAAAGAATGATTATTCTGAAGATTGGAAACATAATATTAGTCGAAAATCAAAAGAAGAACTAGACAAAATTGTACCACTTGCGAAAGCAGGAATAGAAGTTCGTTCAAGTGCATTTCTTTTGGACGAATACAATCAATTTATGCAAAATAGAAAAACTGAATTAACTCAAAAGATTCTTTCTATTAAAAATACTCTTTTGAATGACTTTAACGATATTCTAACCCAAAAAACAGGGTGGACTGAAAGTTTAAATGCAATAACAGAAGAAACTATTGGTGTTTTAGAAATTAAGAACGCACCAGGTTGGAGAGGTTCTGAAAGATTAAAATATTCAAGCGATTTGATTAAAGAGATGAATGGTCTTTTGAGAGAATTTAAGAAAAGAGATTTTCTGAGTATTACACCCAAAGTAGAAGATTTAAAAGTGGTTTATAAATGGATTGAAACTTTCAATGTTCCACATTTCTATTTTCAAGTTTTTTTTGACAAAGTATATGGAATTGGTTTTGAAAAAATACTAGAACTAATTTCAAAACCTGAATTGGAAGAGGAAAAGTACTTTATTGGTTCAGAAGATAGTAAAAACCAAAACAAATGGACGGTCAAAATTGATTATAAAGAAGGAAAAGAAATAGCAAATAAAATTGATATGCCTGACCATAAAAGTGAATTAAGAAAATTAAACCGTGGGCGGCTTTTGTTTTATGTAACGTTTGAAGGTGGAACCGCTTATTTGGACGTAAACAATTTGCAAGAAATTTTAGGAATAAAGCAAAACGATTTTTAATGCTTACAACTAAATTTAAAATAATCGATAATGAGCCTGAAAAGGAATATGCTCAAATGGTTTCATTGGAGCATCGTAAAAAATTTGCTCAATTTTTTACACCTTTTGTTATTGCCGAATTTATGGCAAATTGGATTTTGGAAAACAAAGAACTGCAAACAGTTTTAGACCCAGCTTTTGGTTTGGGAATTTTTGCAAGAGCGATTAGACAAAAAAATGCTGATTGTTTAATTAAAGGTTTTGAAATTGACGAAACAATTTTACAAGAAGCCAACGCTATTTTTGAACACGAAGAAAACACTTCTATTTTCTTAAAAGATTATATGTTTATCGATTGGGGAAATCATTATGACGGAATTATTTGCAATCCGCCTTATTTCAAATTTCACGACTACGACAACAAAACGGTTCTGAATGAAATTGAAGAAAATTTAGGATTAAAGCTAAACGGTTTTACAAATTTATACACGCTGTTTTTACTCAAATCTGCATACCAATTAAACAAAAATGGACGTTCAGCGTACATCATTCCTTCAGAATTTCTAAATTCTGATTACGGAAAATTGGTTAAATCATATTTGATAGAAAATAAATTATTGCGTTACATTATTGTTTTTGACTTTGAAGAAAATGTTTTTGATGATGCTCTAACAACCGCTTCTATCTTATTGTTCGCAAACGACAACGAAAAATCAGAAGTTGAGTTTATGAATGTAAAATCGCTTGACGAATTACAGTTTCTACAAACAAAAATTCAATCTTATCCGAAAAGTAAAGCAGATAATTCGTTCTCATTTTCCGAACTCAATCCTGATATAAAATGGCGTGCTTATTATCAAAAACAAAACGCAACACAGTTTAAAAATCTTGTGCCGTTTTCTACTTACGGAAAAGTTATGCGTGGTATTGCCACAGGTGCAAACGAGTATTTTACATTCAATCAATCTAAAGCAAAGAAATATGACATTGATGAGAAATTTCTGTTGCCTTGTATTACAAAATCTGTTGATGTAAGCGGTGTATTTTTTACAAAAGAAAATTTTGAAGAATTAAAACAACAAGACAAAAACATTTTCCTGTTCAACGCAACAGAACAAACCGAAGCATTATCTAAGTATATTTTAAAAGGCGAGGCAGAAAAAATCAATAAAAGATTTTTGACAGCAAGTCGCAATCCTTGGTATGCTTTGGAAAAACGACCACCATCGCCAATTTGGGTTTCGGTTTTCAATCGTAATGGACTGCGTTTTATACGCAATGAAGCAAACATTAGCAACCTAACAACCTTTCATTGTATTTATTTAAATCTATTTTCAGTACAGAAAGTTGATTTGTTGTTTGCTTATCTCCTAACAGACATTTCAAAAGAAATTTTTAACGACAACCGCAGAGAATACGGAAACGGCTTGCACAAATTTGAACCAAACGACATCAACAAGGCCCTAATGGTTGACCTTGATAAAATCAGCAAAACAGACGAGAAACAAATTTTGGCTTTGTTTTTCGAATATAGAAAATCAGAATTATCGGGAAATCCAAATATAGGTTTGTTGGAGGCAATAAACGGAATTTTTGTAAAATTATTTTCAAGCTAAAATTAAAAGCAATGGAAAGATACTCAAACAGACGAGGCAATTCGCCAATTACTCATTTTCAAATAGAAAGTGAAAGAATTATTGTTTGGTTTCACAATGGAAAATCTTATTCATATAGTTATCGCAAAGCAGGAAGAAACCACGTTGAGCAAATGAAAGTTTTGGCAAGAAGCGGAAGCGGATAAAGTGCCTACATTACGCAAAATGTAAGATTTTCCTATGATTAACGAGGCGAAAAATAAAACTGTTACTATCTATTTTGATAGTCCAATGTCATTTGAAGCAAAGAACATAAAACCTTTGAATGGCATTATAGGTTTATATTTTATTTTCAGTTCTACAATTCAGGTGCAATATCCTTTTGATAATTCAAAGTTGTTGTACATCGGAATGAGCGAAAAAAGGACAAATAGTATTGGTAGAAGATTAATAGGACATCTTGAAGGCAAGTCAAAAAACATTGGATTAGTAAATTACAGAAAAGTAGATCCTCTTTGGTTTACTTACATCAATATTGAGATATTACGGAATATTTGGGATTTCAGAGTAGAGGATTTAGAAAGTTATTTCATCTTGAATTTTGTTGAGCATTATGGTGTCTATCCGATTTGCAATAACAAAACAGGATTTGAGATTTTGAAAAATACGCTTAAAACAGATTTTAAAATTGATTGGAGTTACTTCAAATAGAAATACAATGGCAGAAAATAAAGTAAAATCAGGCAAAGAAATTTTAGATGATTTTTTCAAGGAAATATCATCTATTGAAAACGTTGATAAAACGATTGCCAATAGTTTGGCAGAATTATACACCAATGGAAAATTAACCGACAAGAATGTGGCTAATGAATTGCAAAAAATAAGAACTGAAAATGGCAACAAAAATTAAAAGCATATCAATCGCAGGAATCAGAGGCATAAAAGATTCCGTTTCATTACCGCTTAATGAAAAATCTGTTTTGCTCTATGGCGATAACGGAACAGGAAAAAGTAGTATTTCTGACGCTATTGAGTGGTTTTATACAGACAAAGTTTCTCATTTGTCAGGCAGTGAAATTGATTTGAAAGATGCTTTACGAAATTCGTATCAGAAAGATAACGACACCGCTTCTATTGCCATTTCATACAACAGAAATGTAATTGATGCTACAAAAAATTTATTTAGCAAAAGAGGAAAGTTGACATCTGAATTGTCTAATTCGTCCGATGATTTTGAAAAATATTATTTCGCTTCTCAAAGTGAAAATTTATTGCTTAGATACCAATTTCTACGTGATTTCATTGACCAAACCAAAGGCGACAAACTCAAATATTTGTCGGACATTATTGGCTTTTCAGAAGTAACCAAAACGAAAGATATTTTGAGAAAAACGTTTAACTCAATTAAATCAGAAATAAAAACGCAAAACTTTGAAGCACAAATCAACAACGAAAAACAAACACTAATTGCTAAAATTGGTGCAGCAGTCAGCCAAGAAAATAATTTATTTGAAAAGATAAATGAAATTATTGAGCCATTACAAACAGGAATTACTGTAAACTCTATTGAAGATATTAACAAGGTTTTGAATCACATCAAAAAACCAGCAATCACAAAACAGATAACAGAACTTCAATTTTTAGAAAATACCAATAAAGCACTTTCAACACTTAAAAGTGAAATTTCATTTATTGACGAAGAGTATCAAAAATATTTTTCAGAGTTCAATAAAATTGCCGAAGATGTTCAAAGCATAATGCAAATTTTTTTGGCTGAACTTTTGAAATCGGGCGAAACTGTCATTTCAAAGAAATATCATAAAGAGGATAATTGCCCATTATGCTTACAAGAAAAAAATCTTGAAGAGTTAAAAACAGATATTCATCGAAGATTAAAAGAAATTGAGGAATCATCTAAAAAGAAAGTCGCATTTGATACCGCTAAAAAATCTGTTTCCGACATTATCACAGAACGTTTAAAACGGCTTGAACTCACATCGAACAACGCTTTATTGAACGAACAAGAAAATGAAGGTATTAAAAAGGCAATAAGTAATTTAAGTACCAAGTTAACAGAATATCAGAAAATAGCTAATGAAAAAGTCACTTCGGGGAATAAACTTCCTGCAAACATTACTTTGCTTTTAACGGAAGATGATTTCAAAATTCAAGAGCAGATTACTGCAAGATTTGAAGCATTACAAACCGCAATAAAAAATGACAAATCAACCGAACTTTATGCAAATATTTCGGCTGCAAAAGATGCCTTTTTGAAAATCAAACGATTTGAAAAAGACAAAAGCAAATTAGAGCATCAGAAAAATTCTTTTGAGCTTATTTACAACGAGTTTGTAAAACGCCAAAAAGAAGGCTTGGAAAGTTTCATAAATACGTTTTCTTCATACATAAATGGCTTTTATCAATATATGAATCCTGATGAACAATTTCACGAAATAAGGATTGTAACTATTGGCGAAGAAGACGAGCTAAACGGTATTACGATTGAATACAAATACAATGATGTGTGGGTTTCACCACCACAAAAATATTTTAGCGAATCACACTTAAACTGTTTTGGAATTTCATTTTTCTTGGCTTCGGTAATTGCGTTTAACAAGGAAAATAAGTTTATCGTATTAGATGATGTTATTTCAAGTTTTGATTCTACACACAGAAAACGCTTTGCTGACTTGTTGTTTGAAAAATTTTCCGAATATCAATTTATTCTCTTGACACACGAAGCAGAATGGTTTAGTTATGTTCAACAATTAGCCAAAAGAAAAGGTTGGACAATCGGAGAAATTAAATGGACAGAAACCAAAGGAGCGCATCTTGAAGAAAAACCAAACGACCTAAAAGAATTTATAGAACGAGAACTTGCAAACAGTTCTGTAGAAACGCTTGGAAATCCAATACGGAAATACTTAGAGGCTAAACTGAAAGACATTGCTCTTAATTTAGATGTAAAAGTTAGTTTCAGACTAAATGACGTGAATGAAAAGAGAATGCCCGATGAATTATTAAATGAATTGAAATCAAAAATCAATAAAAACGGTGGACAAGATATAAAAGCAAAAGTTCCCATTATTGAACGTGTTGCAAATTCATCTTTGCTTGGCAACTTACTTTCTCACGATAATCCTTTTAATCCCAAACTTGGCGACTTAAAAGCATTTTGGGCAGACATAAAAGAACTTGAAAATATTTTTTACTGTCAGGAAACGACTTGCAAACGACCAAAAGTTTCAATAAAAAACTATGATAATGTTGCAAAGAAAATACGATGTGGTTGCGATGCGACAAAATATGATTGGAAAGAATAATCCACACATTTGGTAGCACATTTGCATTTTCGCAACACACAAGCCGACAAACAAAAATGCAAAAGAGCTACTAAGCCAACGCTATAAACAAGAGCCGACATGTCGAACGAGAATATAGGGGTATGCCTATAACAAGGGCTTTGTGAAATGGCGGGGAAACGGCTTCGATTGTAACTTTTGTGCTATCTTTGAGGTCGGTGCTTCGATTAAAAGTTAGTGCAAATAATCCGCCACTTCACAAAGCCCCGACCCGTTAGTGAAAATCCCTTCGGGCTTTTCACTAACGCCTCTGGCGGTTTGCCGTGTCCAGCCCTACGGGACTGTCCACTAACAAGCGATTTGCAAAATGCAAATCACTTCGCAAACCGCCAGAGGCGTTGTGCACTATTATAACTGACAGAATAACAGTAATATGGATGAATTAAATAACATTATCCTTAATTTGTGGATTCAGAATCACAATAATTTAAATCTTGGAATTAGATTTGAAGGAAACGATATTCAAGTACCGCTTCTTTGGCCATCATGTTACTTCAATCCACCTGAAAATGTTCAAATACTATTTATAGGTTTAAATCCATCTGATAGTTTTCCTGGTGCTGCTGGATTAATTAATAATAATTTGCAAAATCCTCTTTTCCATAACGTAATAAACCAAGATTTTCAAGCAGCTTTAAGCTATAATCATCAACAATATACTTCACAAAATATTGCTGATTTAGAAGAAATAGCATTTCATAATCATAACTATTTTAATAAGTTTAAACGACTAGGCAATTTTATATTAAATGGAGATGAGGAGAATAATGATAATCAAAGCTACTATCATTTGGATTTATATCAATTTAGACTACAGAACTCAAACAAATTCATGCTGATTAAAACTAATAATACTGAATTCTTTGATTCACAAATTGATAATTCAATAAACCTAATTAGACAAATACAACCTCAATTAATTTTTGTAGCAAATAAAAATGCGAGTGATTTGATTTCTGACATATTAAACTTAGACTGGTCTATTGATAAAGGTTGTCATGAGTTGATTGGCGAAGATTGGAACTGTAACGTGTTTCTTTCTGGCATGATAACACAAACACGCGCAATTGATGATTATTCATTTCAACGTTTAAAATGGCATATGAAATCTATATTTGAAGAGAGATTAATGCAAAATCAATAATAATAACAGTGCACAACACATGGTATAGTGCATGCGGGTTTCAGAGGTTTTCGATCGTTTGTGGCTCGTAAAATAGGTCGGTGTAAACTGATAGGAAATCGCTTCGTAATCCCGCACGGCACCATACCATCAACCGTTGGGCGTCATTTTCTATAACTACAAAGTCATTCCAGACAATGGTGATACAAAATAAAAATATATTTAGTTGAATTAAATTAAAGGAAATCATTATGAAAAACGTAACATTGTTTTTGTGTGTAGTTTTTTTATGCATCTCTTGTTCTCCATCGAAATTTTTAACATCCGATGTAATACCTGATGAAATAACAGAAATGTTAAAAATTGAGCCACTTTCCTATATTTCGCTTATTGAATCAGGAAATCGAAGCGTTTATAATGATTCTATTTCAAAAAATACTCAACTTGTACTGAATGAATCATTGGAAACTTTCAAAAATAAACTTCATTTATCTTCAGAAGAAATTGTACTGACCGATTCACTTATAAAAAATAGATTGGAGCGAGAAATTAATTTTTTGATAATGTCAGCAGAGCGTAAGAGAAGTATAAATGGTATCTCGATTACACCCTTAATTGATTCTTTACTGGATGCAAATAATAAAAGATTTGGCTTAATCATTGTTCAAAGTGGCTTTACAAGAGCCAAAGGCAATTATGGGGGACAAATCGCAAAAGGTATAGGAATAGGTATTTTGACTTTAGGAATGTATTATCAAACTCCCATAAAAGCAAATTCGACATTGTATGCAATGATAGTTGACAATAAGAACAAAAACGTATCATTTTACAACAAATCGGTTTTGCAGGACAAAGAGCCAACAGAAAAAGAGAATATAATAAAACAAATAAAAATAATTTTCGAGAAATATTTTTGGGATAAGAAATAACAACGAACGCACAACAGCTCGTTTGGCAAAAGCGGCAGGAAACAGCTTCGATTGAACGCTTTCGGTAACTTTGATCCCGATAGCTATCGGGATCGGAAAAATCCGCCACTTCAGCAAGCTGGTCAGACGTTACAGTATATTTTAATCAATCTTAGAAAATTTATCAACGATATTGTATCTTTGTAAAGATGAATAAGAAAACTGAACATATAGCCCAGCGTATTAAACTGCACATTTCAGAAATAGACAAAAATGCTCAAGTGATATTATATGGGTCACGAGCCAGAGGTGATGCCAGAAAAGATTCAGATTGGGATATCCTGGTTCTTACAGATTATCCGGTAACATTCCAGATTGAAAAGACATTTAGAGACCACCTCTATGATTTAGAGCTTGAAACGGGTGAAATATTATCTCTGTTTGTTTTTTCAAAATCCGATTGGAATACAAAGCACCATATTACCCCTTATTTTCATAATGTTACTTCACAAGGCATTCAGTTATGACCAGAGAAGAAAGGATTGAATATTCCAGACTGAGAATGGAATCAGCCTATACTACTTTTGAAGCTGCTCAAGTTCTTATTCAAAAACGGGTTTTGGAATTCAGCAGTTAACAGACTATACTATGCCATATTCTATGCGGTTAACGCCTTGTTAGTGTTAAACGTGATTGATTCTCAGACACATTCTGGTCAGAGAACACAGTTCTCCAGACATTTCATTAAAACCAGGAAACTTGACAAGAAATATGGAAAACTACTTGTACAACTATATGATTGGAGGCAACAAGGTGATTATGAAAATTTATTTGACTTTTCAAAAGAAGCAGTAATTCAGCTTATTGAGCCAGTCAAAGAAATGTTGGATACTATTGATAATGAAATAAAAAACTCCCTGTAACAGGTCGGTATATTTCATTTGCCGTGTCACAATTTTTGCCTCGCTCCTATAACACTATGTATAAAAAGAGAACTTAGCAAGTACCAGACATTTTGTGCTTTATAAGGATGGCAAAAATTACGCAATCCCTCCTATCGTCGGGCACGCAAACAAAACATGTCGCTGGTCGTTAGGCAAAATTAAAATTTACTCCCTAACCCGGATGAACATACTGATGACAGGATTTATCCGGCCTGTTTTTTAAGCGGACTCACCATTTGATGTGCTATAATACAGCCCGGTCACAAGAAGAAGGGTTTCTTAAAAAAATCAAAAAATAATAGGTTAAATATTTTATCTCCAATTCATTTGATAGTACATTTGTGAGACTTCAGACTATATAAATCCGGGCTGATGAACTATGTATATCGTGCAAAAAACCTATTTGCTCTTGTTATAGGTCCACTGTTGTTCTTTTTGATTTATTCCATGCCTATCGAAGGGCTTTCCGATGCAGGGCGGGCTGTATTGGCCTGTACGAGTTGGATTGCGCTGTGGTGGATCACCGAAGCTGTTGACTTAGTGGTCACTTCATTGCTGCCCATCTTGCTGTTTCCGTTGTCGGGAGCACTTTCGGTCGAGGAGACGACGAGTTCTTACGGCAATCCTTTCATCTACCTTTTTTTAGGTGGATTTGTAATGGAGTTAGCCATTGAAAAATGGAATCTGCACCGGCGAATTGCCTTTACTATTATAGGCTTTGTGGGGCTGAACGAGAAAAAAGTACTGCTGGGGATCATGGTCGCAACGGCTTTCATCTCGATGTGGATTTCCAACACCGCCACTGCCATCATGATGTTGCCCATCGGGTTGTCGGTAGTTGGCCATTTTCAGTTGAAACAGCCATTTTCGCGTAATATCATGTTGGGCATCGCCTATGCCTCCTCTATAGGCGGCATGGCCACACTCATTGGCACTCCACCCAACATCATTTTGGTGGGAGTTGCCAAAAGCTCCTTAGGGTTTGAGATTTCATTTTTCCACTGGATGCTCTTTGGCGTTCCTTTTGCAACCCTTTTATTGTTTTTGGTTTGGATGTATCTTACCAGCTTTCGTTCTGCGAAACAAGACAAAGAATCCGTGCTGCAATTTGAACCCCTGCCTCCGATGACAACAGCCGAGAAAAGGGCATTGCTGGTTGTTGCCGGGATAGCGTTTTTGTGGATCACACGCACTTTTCTCTGGAACCGGTGGATTCCACGTTTGGACGATACCCTGATTGCGATATTCGGGGCTTTGCTACTATTGGTTTTGCCCTCAGGCAAAAAGGGCGAACGCCTGCCCGACTGGAAGACGGCCGGCTGGCTACCCTGGTCCGTCCTCATTCTTTTTGGCGCCGGATTGGCCATTGCCAAAGGTTTTTCTTCGACCGATCTTACGGACTGGATGGGAAGCCTGTTTGTCCGTCTTAATTTTTTACCGGCAGGGCTTCATCATCAACATCGTTTCGACCTTTCTCGCCTATTTATTTGTACGTTATATGTGGGGGTTTGCTTTTGGTTAAGCCAATTGATTCGGGCACAAGGAAACGATGAGTGGCTTTACTCCAAAAAATCAACATCAAAAAAATATGCGCAAGAAAAATACCTTTGATATTGATGGACAGACAAAGCGGACAGAAACATCAGGAACCATCAGACAAACAAACTCTTTACCAATCTACGAGTACCAGAAATATTGATTTCAATTCACTTGTGTCTACTAAAAATCAAAGCTAAGTATGAAGAACATTTTTGATCAGGTATTGGCAACATCAGGCTATTGCAATATTAATTGTGTTGCGCTTTAGTAAGCTGATTATACATAGAAACATCTATATTTGTCGTCATAATCATTCGTGGTATGTATGAAATCTGTAACTGTATCTGCTTATAAACCCGTGAATCATATTCGGATCGTTTCGGCTGCTTCTTTATTTGACGGGCATGATGTAGCTATTAATATTATACGACGTATCCTGCAATCAAGCGGAGTAGAGATCATTCATCTTGGGCACAACCGTTCGGTACATGAGATCGTCCGCACTGCCATACAGGAAGATGTGCACGCCATTGCCATCACCTCTTATCAGGGTGGGCATATGGAGTATTTCAAATATATGTATGATCTGCTCCAACAGGCTGGCTCTGGTCATATTCAACTTTTTGGCGGTGGCGGTGGCGTCATCCTTCCAGAAGAGATGGACGAGCTGCATGCCTACGGAATCAGTCGTATTTATTCACCTGATGATGGCCGCGCCATGGGGTTGCAAGGGATGTGCAACGATTTGCTTCAACGCATTGACTATCCAATGGGTAAAGATTTTGAACCTGATCTTGAAGCAATCAAAAGCAAAAACTTCAAAGCTATAGGCCAACTTATTACGGCTGCTGAAAATTTCCCTCAGGAAGCAAAGCCATATATTGATCAATTAGAAAAGCAAAGCTTAAAACGGTCGCCAGTGCTTGGGATCACTGGTACAGGCGGAGCCGGGAAATCCAGCTTAGTAGATGAAATAGTACGTCGATTTCTGATAGACCAGCCAGATAAAACCTTAGGCATTATCTCAGTCGACCCATCCAAGCGTCGCTCAGGCGGAGCTTTATTAGGCGATCGCATCCGGATGAACGCCATTGACCATCCAAATGTCTATATGCGCTCATTAGCTACCCGACAGTCAAACTTAGCCATGTCGAAATATGTGAAAGATGCTGTACATATCCTACAAGCAGCCGGATTCGACCTGATCATACTGGAAACATCAGGCATAGGCCAGAGCGATACCGAGATCATTGACCACAGCAACGCATCACTATATGTGATGACACCTGAATATGGCGCTGCTACACAATTAGAAAAAATAGATATGTTGGATTTTGCTGATATCATCGCACTGAATAAATTCGACAAACACGGCGCTTTGGATGCATTGCGCGATGTGAAGAAACAATACCAGCGAAACCATACTTTGTTCGATCAGTCGCCTGACGAAATGCCGGTCTATGGCACTATCGCCTCACAGTTTAACGATCCCGGAGTAAATGATTTGTATATCAATATATTAAATATTATAAACAAACATACCGATACTCCTTTTATCACTTCTATGCACAGGCCGGAGGAAATGTCGGAGAAGATATATATCATCCCTTCCAAAAGAAAACGGTACTTGAGCGAGATAGCCGACACCGTCAGACATTATAACCAGCATGCGATGGCTCAGTCGGAAAAGGCACATCGTCTGCAAGTGCTCACCGAGGCCTTAGATTTATTAGCCGGAGCAAAGTCCGAAAACGCCAGCCTGCATGAGCTGATAGCCCGTGAAAAACAAGGATTGGATGTGGAGACACTCGACATCATTGAAGGGTGGGAATCAAAGAAAAAAAGGTATAGTGATCCTGTGTACGAGTTTGAAGTAAGAGGCAGGACAGTACGTGTTGAGACATATACCAAATCTCTTTCACATCTTCAAATACCTAAGGTATCGCTTCCTGCTTTCAGATCCTGGGCTGAGATAGTCCGCTGGTCGCTCATGGAAAATGTACCTGGCGAGTTTCCTTTTGCTGCCGGAGTATTTCCTTTTAAGCGCGAGCAGGAAGACCCTACCCGTATGTTTGCAGGCGAGGGAGGCCCCGAACGCACGAATCGCCGGTTTCACTATGTGTCAAAAGGGCTTGCTGCAAAAAGGCTTTCTACAGCTTTCGATTCGGTAACCCTCTACGGCGAAGACCCTGACAGAAGACCCGATATATATGGTAAAATAGGTAATGCCGGAGTCTCGGTAGCATGTGTGGACGATGCCAAGAAACTCTATTCCGGCTTCAACTTAGCCGACCCGAAAACCAGTGTCAGCATGACAATAAACGGACCCGCACCAGCACTTGTAGGCTTTTTTATGAACGCCGCCATCGACCAGCAATGCGAAATATTCATACGCGAAAATGGACTGATCAACGAAACAAATGCCATCATAGACGAGATATACAGGTTGAAAGGACTGCCACGACCACTATATCAGGGAGAGCTCCCCGAAGGAAATGACGGGTTAGGACTACTACTGCTTGGAGTAAGTGGAGATATGGTACTGCCAAAAGAAGTGTATGAAAAAATAAAAGCCGACACTATCAAAAAAGTACGCGGAACCGTACAAGCCGATATACTGAAAGAGGATCAGGCACAAAACACCTGCATCTTTTCTACCGACTTCTCGCTGAAGCTGATGGGCGATATGCAAGAATATTTTATCGAAAATAAAATACAAAACTTCTATTCGGTATCCATTTCAGGATATCATATAGCCGAGGCAGGTGCCAACCCCATCAGCCAGTTAGCATTTACCCTTGCCAACGGATTTACCTATGTAGAATACTATCTGTCGCGGGGAATGCAAATAAATGAGTTTGCACCTAACCTCTCGTTCTTCTTTTCCAATGGTATTGATCCTGAGTTTTCTGTCATAGGCAGGGTAGCCAGACTCATTTGGGCAAAAGCCATGAAACTGCGATACGGTGCCAACGAAAGAAGCCAAAAACTGAAATATCATATTCAAACTTCTGGCCGATCGCTGCATGCACAAGAAATTGATTTCAACGACATACGCACCACCTTACAAGCGTTGTATGCCATATATGACAACTGCAACTCCCTGCATACCAATGCCTATGATGAAGCTATCACTACTCCTACTGAGGAAAGCGTGAGAAGAGCTATCGCTATTCAAATGATCATTAATCAGGAATTGGGATTAGCCAAAAACCAAAATCCATTGCAAGGATCGTTCATTATTGAAGAACTGACACAGTTGGTTGAAGAAGCAGTAATGGCCGAGTTCGACCGTATCACCGAAAGAGGTGGTGTACTAGGAGCTATGGAAACTATGTATCAGCGCAGCAAGATACAAGAAGAATCGCTCTATTACGAAAATCTGAAACATAATGGAAAACTACCTATCATAGGTGTCAATACATTTTTATCAAGTACCGGATCGCCTACTACTATACCCGGTGAGGTAATACGGGCTACTCATCAGGAAAAAGAATACCAGATTGACATGCTTGAGCGATTGCATCAGACATGGGAAAAAGAAAGCAGTGAGGTTCTTACCCGGTTACAACAAACGGCGCTGCGACACGAAAATGTATTCGCCTCGCTGATGGAAGCCAGTAAATATGCTTCATTAGGCCAGATCACTAACGCATTGTTTGAAGTGGGAGGTCAGTACCGACGCAATATGTAGAAAAACCAACAGGCACAAATTAGAATTAGTGAAATTCCACTACCTTTGCAGCCATACTAAAGCCTTCTTAGCTCAGTCGGTAGAGCAGCTCACTCGTAATGAGCAGGTCGTGGGTTCGAGTCCCATGGAAGGCTCTGTTTTTTGCCGGGATTGAGAACAATATTTAGCAAAGGGATAAGGAGTTCTACACATAGGCGGCTGTGCCGCCTATGTGTAGAACTCTCTGTCTGTAAAAAGCTCCACGTCATGTCGAGCGTCAGCGAGAAATCTCACACATGATTCTTTACGACTGCTTCATGCTTGCGGAATCATTTATTTTACTATCAGTTTGTTAGAGTTAATACTGAATAAAGTACTTCCTTTCCTTAGTGTTTCATTAATTTCTGCACCCGCCAGCGTTCTCCGTCCCAGAGGCGTACCAAGTATAAACCTGCCGGATAAGACTCCAATGCTATCTGATAAAAACGTCCCTTAGCCGGTGCCTCATACAGCGTATGTCATGTCGGGCTGATGCGTTGCAGCTGCATGACAGCTTGAATGTCATGCTCAGGAAGCTCTACCCATTCCTTAAAATTAGAGTTATACTTTTTTTGGATTCCTCACTGCGTTCGGAATGACAACAGGTAATTGGGATAAGGAGTTCTTCACATAGGCGGCTGCACCGCCTATGTGTAGAACTCCCTGTCTGTAAAAAGATCCAGGTCATTTCGAGCGTCAGCGAGAAATCTCATACACGATTCTTTACGACTGCTTGATGTCTGGAGAATCATTTATTTTACTATCAGTTTGTTAGAGTTTATTACTGAATAAAGTACTTACGTTCCTTAGTGTTTCATGAGTTTCTGTATCCGCCAGCGTTCTCCGTCCCAGAGGCGTACCAAGTACAAACCGGCCGGATAAGACTCCAATGCTATCTGATGAAAACGTCCCTTAGCCGGTGCCTCATACAGCGTACGCCCTGTCGGACTAATGAGTAGCAGCTGCATGACAGCTTGAATGTCATGCTCAGGAAGCTCTATCCATTCATAAAAACCATAGATACACTTTTTTAGATTCCTCACTGCGTTCGGAATGACAACAGGTAGTGGGGATAAGGAGTTCTACACATAGGCGGCTGCGCCGCCTATGTGTAGAACTCTCTGTCTGTAAAAAGATCCAGGTCATTTCGAGCGTCAGCGAGAAATCTCGCATACGATTCTTTACGACTGCTTGATGCCTGCAGAATCATTTACTTTACTATCAGTTTGTTAGAGTTAATACTGAATAAAGTACTTCCTTTCCTTAGTGTTTCATGAGTTTCTGTACCCGCCAGCCTTCTCCGTCCCAGAGGCGTACTAGGTACAAACCTGCCGGATAAGACTCCAATGCTATCTGATGAAAACGTCCCTTAGCCGGTGCCTCATACAGCGTACGCCCTGTCGGACTAATGAGTAGCAGCTGCATGACAGCTTGAATGTCATGCTCAGGAAGCTCTATCCATTCATAAAAACCATAAATACACTTTTTTAGATTCCTCACTGCGTTCGGAATGACAATAGGTAATTGGGATAAGGAGTTCTACACATAGGCGGCGCAGCCACCTATGTGTAGAACTCCCTGTCTGTAAAGAGCTCCGCGTCAATTCGAGCGTCAGCGAGAAATCTCACATGATTCTTTACAACTGCTTGATGTCTGGAGAATCATTTATTCTACTATCAGTTTTCCGGTTAGAACTCCGTCTTGGTATATTATTCGTACCAAGTAAACTCCTTCTTTCCATCCTGCTGTTTGTATTCTGGCATTTCGACCACGTAATCCAGTTTGTTTGGTTTGTAATAGATTCGATCCTGAGTAAACCTCTAAATCCCATAAGGTGTTTTCATCAAAAGTCGTTTCGATAGTGTTGGATTCGATAGTAAGAAAAGTTTCTCCGCTAGTTGGGTTAGGAGAAAGCAGCATGCGAGTAGCACCTGTTCCTGGCACAACCCAGCCTGTACGATTAAACCAGACGCTTTCGCCACAATTGTTTCCTGCTTTAACGGCAACACCAAATTGAGCCTGAACATTAGCAGGTATTTTTATAGTTTTTACTGTTATCCAATTAGTCCCTTGTCCACTAATAATAGTGCCACCATCAACTTGCCATGTATAATAAGTAGAACTGGGATGTGGTCTAACCCTAAATTCATAATAAGAATCATTGCCAAACTCCATTCCATTGTTCCAAAACGGGATAATATCAGTGGGAGTATGTGGCATCCCCACCCAAATATTTTTTGTTCTTGTTAAAAAAACTTGCCCTTGGCTGTTTTTTATAGTGGCAGTCACAAATCCATTTCCAGAACCACTAGCCCTTACTTTAAATATAGTATTGGTATTACTGCCAATCTGAGTCAAATTTGTACTTTTACCCCATATTACACTAGCTGTAGACGGAATGGTTACTTTATATTGAGTTGTATCCGGAAAACAAATTGTTGATAAACCATCAAGTTTGAAACAGTCATCTAAAATTGGTTCAGCTCCAATTATAGCTTGCTGATTGGAGTTGTAATTAGATGTGCCGGGAATTAAATTAGCTAAATAATAATAATCATCATGTTCACCGTCCCAGCCCCAGTTACAATGAAACTCATCAGTTTGTTTATATCCATCAATCACCCAAGCATGACCAGTGTTAGGATATACAGTGGTATTTATTCCGGCATAATAAATAGGACGACCCTTGTCAATATCATTCTTTAACATATTTATCCAAGTAGTCATGTCTTCGTTTTTCGGTTGTAAACCTAATGTTTGAAAACCAAAATAATTTATCAATGCTTGTTCCACGTTATAACTAATACCACTAGTTGCAGTTTCAGAGTAATTAACCCCAATTGCAACTCCACAATGGTAAAGTAAATCAGCAGCTGATGCGGGTTGCGTACTAATTATATCCCAGTCATAATTCTGATCATAAAAATTAACCGTCAAAGGAGATTGGAAATAAATATTTGGAAAATAAGTTTTTGTTCCATCTGGAAACACCTTGCAATTCCAATAATTAAGTATTTGTCCCAACGCTACAGCCGTACATCCAACAAGACACCTTCTGCCAGTATTTGGATCCAAAGGACAACTACTATTATATGGACTCCTTTGGCCCCAAGTAGTTTTTATCAAATTATCACCTAAAGTATAACTTCTATTCGGCACATAGTTTTTGTCGGAATATTTCCTCCAAGTAACTGTATTTTCCTCATCTACGTTTAATTTATTCTCGATGATGTACTCCAACTCATTTTTGTATTCATTAAGCAAGTATATAAGTGCAGGAGGGGCTTTGGCAAAATCAAAATTGCTTTTTAATCCGTAACCGATTACCGGTCTTACATTATCGTCGGCGGTAACAACAATATAACCATTTGGGCTAAAATTAAAAATACGATATAATACTAAGTCCCCATTTCTTATAGAAATAATTTCTTTGATTTCAAGTAAGCTTTTCGCAAGCCCTGTTTTCTCAGAAAAAACATTGACAGCAAGCTGGCTAGCCGTTTCTAGTGAAACATTTTTAGCATTCAGATTAATCGAAAAGAGAAATGTAATTAAAAGAAGAAAGGGGATACTAACTTTTTTATAGGATGTGTTGATTATTGTTTTCATTTTAACTTATTTGATAAAAAATTAATCTATTTTAATTGTGTAAAAACCGATTTAAAGGTTCCATCTTCAATCATTTCGTAAATTTCACCTACAGTGAATATTCTTTCAGGTTTGCCGATGCCATAATAAACATAATATTCAGTAAATGGATCGCTATCAATTATTCGGGGCGCTATTGAACTACCGGACCAGCTGTTAACACCATTTGAAGTATTCCAGTCAATATATTCCTGATAAGTGATATCTGTAAAAACATGATTTATACTTGATTCTTTATCAACAATATACCCATTTCTTAACCGCCATCGAGTCTTTACCTTGATTTTTCCATTTTCATCAACTATTATTCTTGGATCATTCAAAGTCAAACAAGGTATAGCATTCACTCTACCATCTTCCAAAACTTGAACACGGATATTTTCGAAATAATCATTTTTGGTTTTATAAATAGCTATTGAGGGTATTGAAGAAATTTCAATATTTTCATCCGCAAATTCAATTTTGTCTTTTTGGCAGCTTGTCCCAATAAATAAACAGAACATTACTACCGTTATTAATTTAAAAAATTCTGTATTCATAACATTTTGTTTTAAAAAATAATTTAATATGCTAAATCATAAATAATATTCATACGAAATACCTTATATATATGCGATGTTATAAGGTACCTCATTGTTTCATCAATTTCTGCACCCGCCAGCGCTCGCCGTCCCAGAGACGTAGCAAATACATGCCTTGTGACAAATGTGCGACATCAATGGGATGAAAATGATTCGTAGGCCTTGCTATATATAAAAGCCTGCCGCTGGGGCAGTAAAGCTCAATCATTGCGTTTTCAAGAACTGCATTTTCGGCAAATTGTATTTGGGTTTCGGTATTGGCAGGATTAGGAAAAACAGAAATCACAAAAGCAGATTCCACAGCAGGGTATTCGTCTAAAGAAACAGTGCCATCCGGTTTTAGTTTTATCGCCAATAAATTCATTAATGGCGCCTGACCGGGATAAGTCTTGAACCCAGATAAGACAACCCCTCCATCAGAAGTAGCCGTTACACTATTCACTTGATAATATGCATCACCGCCAATATATTTCTCCCAAATAATATTTAACTCATTATCTAATTTATTAACTCTGATCCAAGAAGCTTCATTTTGATATGGCCATTGGGTAGGAATTATATTCTTAATGCCGGCTGTATAAATAATATGAGGCTCATAAGAACTTATTGCACGGTAAGGTGCCGGAAAGTCTCTAACAATCCCATCTCCGAAAGTAATATAGCCAAGTGTAGAAATAGATTCGTCTGCAAGCACGAATACGGATTTATTAGCGTCTTCAGTATAATTTGCAAAGATCCACTCCAAAGTATTATAATATTGGTGATTATCAAATCCGGACATGATAGTACAAGGAGAAAAACTTTTTCCGGCAAATGCAATTAAACCATTATCTACAATTGCCATATTCGTATTTCCCACACCTCTAATATTTGGTATCTTATCAGTTTTTAAGTATTGTAAGTCTTCATCAAATTGAAGAAAAAACTCTTGTCCTTGATTTATATAACCTTCCATCGGACCAGTCACGGAAATACCATATTTAATCGGATTCTCAAAAAACTGAATAACATCATTAACAAAATGATTTCCTTCAATTATATGGGTAGTAGAGTTTAATAAATTTCCAAACATATCAATCTTGATAATTATAATATCCAAAGATCCATAAGAGCCATAGGAGCCGGCCCATATTAAGTTATTATTATCATCCAGAGTTGTATAAAAAATTTCAAGATGATGTTGTATTTGGGTATAAATTTGTTCATTGATATGCAGTTCATCATCTAAATGTATTTGTAGGGCATAGCAGTCGTTCAAGTTCTCAGAGAATTGTGCCAGGCCGGTTAAAACTATATGGTTGTCATCAAACCGATGTATTCCGGATAAACTTATAATAGTATCAGGACTTCCAAAATGATATTGCGATATCGCTTCACCATTAGCAGATAATCTAACAAGCATATCGTACCCATATGCAGGGGGGACAATTACTAAAACCAGAAACTCATTATTGCTTGTCTCTACTATATCCTTCCCTTGCATAGGTGATGATTTTTCGTACTCGAAATAAAAGCTGCTTTGTGCCTTTATGAACGAGATGAGCAAGACATTCAAAAAAATCAATAAATATATTTTTAGCGAATTATAAATCATTTTGTTTATGATAACTACCGTTAATTAAGTTATAATAATTATTCTTTTGCTGCAAAGTTCATTGTAATTGCGGCACAATAGGCCTATAGGAAGCCTTATCATAATACCTTTTCCCGTTTCTGATGGTGACCATAAGGAACGCTCGCAAGGGTATCTAAGTTGTTGTGTCTTCATAACTAAATACTTGTGAGTTATAATTAAGCTTGCAATATACAAAGACTCTACGTAAAATTCAAGCAAAAAAAAACAAGAACCCATTCGGTGGATTTGTAATGAATACTAACTAATTGGAGGTCAGTATATAAAATCTTATTTAGAATCGTTATAAAATACTGTTTGTCTTTTTTAATTATTTTTTTTGATAAAAAAGTCTCAAAATCAAACATAAATAAGCGGGACTCACAGATTTAGATAATTAAAGTAAATTTAGTAAAACAAATTGAACATTTTCTTTATTTTAATAATTCGTAGTATTGTATGAGCCTAAGTACCTATAGTTTTGAAACTGTTTCTGCCCATTCATAAAAATTAGAGATGTATTTTTTTTAGATTCCTCACTGCGTTCGGAATGACAACAGGTAGTTGGGTAAGGAGTTCTATACATAGGCGGCTGAGCCGCCTATGTGTAGAACTCTCTGTCTGTAAAAAAATCCACGTTATTTCGAGCGTCAGCGAGAAATCTCACACAATTCTTTACAACTGCTTGATGTCTGGAGAATCATTTGTGTTAGTATCAGTTTGTTAGAGTTAATACTGAATAAAGCACTTCCGTTCCTTAGTGTTTCATGAGTTTCTGAACCCGCCAGCGTTCTCCG
>Ga0265293_10005023_pt1 | contig 22622 bp, 20 predicted proteins | sample Munlanlewell138R_FD_192505 | JGI IMG/M metagenome (GOLD analysis project Ga0265293, IMG submission 192505) | Leachate microbial communities from a municipal landfill in Southern Ontario, Canada - Leachate well 138R | ecosystem: Engineered > Solid waste > Landfill > Unclassified | place: Canada... | reverse complement strand
GAACAAGAACGGATTAAAGATACAAATGTTCATCTATAGTATATAATTCAACCGCTACTTTATCAACCAAATTTAACCATCTTCCCTTCAAATATCTCCAAACATCCAATGTCATCTGTCAAATGCCCTATTTTAAAGGGTCAAAAAAGGGTGTTTTTTCACCGATTTTTGACCCTTTTTTCATCCCTAAACCACTATATGTTGTGGTCAAGTCCTATTATTCTTTATCCGAACCACAATACGTCATCAGAATTGCTACCTCAACGTGAACAGTCCTAGGGAATTGATCCATTAATTTTACCTTCTCCACCTTATATCCTTTATCTATAAACACTTTTAAATCCCTCACAAGGGTTACTGGATTGCAAGACACATATACAAAGGTATCTGGATTAAAATCTATGATTTTATTTATTGCCTTTGGGTGTATTCCATCCCTCGGGGGGTCTATGACTATTAAATCTGGTTTTTCTTTTAACTCATCTACGGCTTTTAACACATCTCCTGCTATAAATTCTACATTCCCTAAATTATTTAATTTGGCATTTTCCCTAGCCTTATCTACTGCTTCTTCCACTATCTCAATGCCTATTACCTTTTTAGCATGGGGAGCTATTATTTGGGCAATAGTTCCCGTACCTGAATACAGATCATATACCACCTTGTCCTTAATATCTCCAGCAAATTCCCTTACCATTGAATATAGCCTTTCTGCTGCAAATGTATTGGTCTGAAAAAAGGAGAAAGGCGATATATTAAACTTTAACCCTAGTATTTCTTCAATTATAAAATCCCTTCCATAAAGTAGCTCCAACTTATCCGCCTGCACTACATCAGAGAGGCTGTCATTTATAGTATGAAGTATGCCGACTATCTTGTTTTTATCAGCATTAGTTTCATTTTCCATGTTTTTTAATATACTTGCAAATCCTTCCTTGTTCAGCTCCCCTTGGCTTGATGTCACTAAATTCACCAATATCTCACCAGTAGACATGGCCTTTCTCACAACTAGATGCCTTAAATAACCAATATGTTCTTTTTTATTATAGTGTTTAATATTATTTTCACTGAAATAGTCCAATACTATATTCAAGATGTTTCTAAAATCCTCATCCACTATATTGCAATATGGAATGTTGACTATCTCATAGAACCTTCCTTTGCGGTGTAAGCCCAGTGCCAGAGGCCCACCCTTTTTTTCATCCCCAAAGGTATACTCCATTTTGTTTCTATACCCCTCTACCAAAGGACTTCTTTCTATGCCTAAAAAATTTACATCCAAGTCTGCTTCTTCAAATAGGGCCTTCACTTGATTCTCCTTGTATTCTAGTTCCTGTTCATAATTCATGGACTGGTATGAGCAGCCACCGCATGCCCCAAAATGTGGACAGGAAACTGCTGTTTCTAAGGGAGATTTATCGACTACCTCTACTAACTTTGCTTCCATGTATCCTTTTCGCCGTCGACTAATTCTAGCTTTAATTCTTTGTCCTACAATACCTCCTTTGACTTTGACCACCTTGTCGTTGTACTTGCCCCTTCCCTTGTTGGGAAAATCAACCTTATCTATTGTAAATTCAATTAATTCATTTTTCCTTGCCATTTATCTGCTCCTTTACATCTAATTTTCATTTTATAATTCTAAAACTGGCTTTTATCTCGTACCCTGCCAGAATCCTTCTAAGACTTCTTTCATTGTCCTTTCATTCCTTATGTTGTAATATCTACTCCACTCCCTTGGAAATAGGGATTTGTACTTGCCTGTGCCATACCTATCGTCTATTAATAGGACCGCTCCTTTGTCCTCTGGCGACCTAATTACTCTGCCTGCTGCCTGAAATACCTTGTTGATGCCGGGATATGTATAGGCATACTCAAATCCTTCTCCCATATGGAAACTGAAATAATCCTTGATTATATTCCTTTCAAAGCATATCTGAGGCATTCCAACCCCCACTATGACAGCTCCTATTAGCCTATCTCCTATTAAATCTATGCCTTCGGAAAATATGCCTCCCATTACTGCAAAGGCTACTACCTCATCTCCTTGGAATACATTTAAAAAATCTTCTCTTTCTTTTTCGTTCATAGTATTATTTTGTATTATTATGTTCAATCCCCTATTTCTATCTGTAAACAGTTCGTATATGCTTTCCATATATTTATAGGAGGGGAAAAATACAAAATAATTTCCCTTTTTTGAGGTAACAAAGGCCTCTATATACCTAACCACGTCCATATATGTCCTTTCTCTGTGCTTATATCTGGTGGATATTTGGTTTCCCATTAAAAGACATAAGTTCTCCTTGGGAAAAGGGGACTGAAGTCGAATATTGTAATCGCCCTTGCTACCGCCCAATAAGTCCATGTAATAGTCTAGAGGAGCCAATGTTGCAGAAAAAAATATGCTGCCCCTTCCCCTTTGTAAGGCCTCCTTGAGAAGATCTGAAGAATTTACACAGTACAATTTAATCACAATATCCCCATATTCTTCCTTTATATATGTAACGTAGTGACTGTCATAAAAATCTGCAATTTTGTTAAATGTCAACAGTCTGAAATAAAGCTCTAGGACCCTTTCGTAATTTTCATGGCCTTTTTCTTCTATTAGCCATGGTTCTAGACCTGTAATTATCCTTTTAATAGGGTAATACAGTTCACCTATTTCCTCCCTTTGATAGTATTCCCCGTCTACATTTAGGTCTATTTTTATTTTGTTTATTAGACTGTTTACTTTGTTAAACGCCTTGTAAATAGGAGGATACTTTTCCTTAAATATACTCCTCAGTTCCAAAAAACTCCCCTTGTTTATTTCGGCGGAATACATTTCCCTAGATCTATCTACTAAATTATGGGCTTCATCTATTAAAAATACGTAGTTCCCGTAGGGATTTTCAAAGAACCTTTTTAAATATACCTGCGGATCAAATACGTAGTTGTAATCGCAAATCACAATATCTGCCCATAGTGAAAAGTCTAAGGTAAATTCGAAAGGGCAAACACTGTGTTTTTCCGCATATTCAATTATTTTGTCCCTTGCAACTAAATCCTCATTTTCAAACATGTCCATTATTGCATCGTTGACCCTATCATAGTGCCCCTTGGCGTATTTGCAATCCCTTGGATTACACTTTACTTCGTCGTTTAAGCATATCTTGTCTTTGGCAGTGATTGCCAATGTCTTAGCCCTTAAACCCTGTTCATTCAATATGCCAACTGAAGCCATAGGTGCTTCCCTAGTAATTGTCTTGGCAGTCAAATAAAAAATCTTTGCATCCCTTTCCTCCCCTATGTACTTAATCGCTGGAAATAAAGTTGACATGGTCTTTCCAATCCCAGTCGGTGCCTGTGCATACAGCTTTTTGCCTTCCTTTATTGTCTTGTAAGTTGCTACAGCCAACTCCCTTTGACCTTTTCTGTAATTCCTAAAAGGGAACTCCAGCCCTTCAATGGACCTATCCATAGTTTCACTCCAATCGAAGGTAATCTTAGCCCATTCTATGTATTTGCCCACCATAAATAGGAGAAAATCTTCCAACTCTTCTAGAGTATATTTTCTCTTAAATATTTTTAGTTCCTCTGTTTCAATGTGAAAATATGTAAGCTGAACATCTATCTCCAAAAGACCATTGTCCTTTCCGTACATATATCCATAGGCTTTGGCCTGTGCCCAGTGAAGCTCATTGTAGTCCTCCTTTATATCCTTCAAATCTTTTGTAGTGCTTTTTATTTCATCTATAATAACACTTTGAGGATATATAAATATCCCATCTGCCCTGCCCTCCAATTGTATAATAAAGTCGCCGTATGGTATCTCATATTTCAATGTATATTCTGGTTTATATTCATGCCCATAGGATTTCTGTACTTTTTGATGGGCCTTGGTGCCCTCCAAAGCTCTAGACATGGACATAAAACTATTGTCGATATCGCCTGTTCTTAAGACAGATTCGACTAAATTTCTTACGGATACTTTTATTAAATTCTTCATCTCATCATCCTCTAAATTTACTATCCCCATTATACCAAAAAGACACCGTTTTAGGTGTCTTTTTATAGTCTTCATGTTATATTTACTTCATCGTAGCTGCAAACTTTATTCCTTCCTTCAGCCTTTGCCATATACAGGGCTTCATCTGCACAATCTATGGCATCTAATATATCCATCTTTTCTGCATCTAGCATGGATATTCCTATGCTTACAGTTATATCCTTTAATTTATTTGATTTATCCTCATCAACCAATTTCCTTATTTTTTCCGCTGCATAGACTGCCTCTTCCCTAGTTGTTTGGGATAGGAGTATTACAAATTCTTCTCCACCCCACCTAGCAAATACATCACTTGCCCTAATATTTCTAGAAATTAGACATGTGAATTCCTTTAAGACTTGGTCGCCACGCTTGTGCCCGTAAGTGTCGTTGACAATTTTAAAATGATCTATATCCATCATCAATATTGCCATGGGGAACCCATACCTCTTTGACCGTCTAACTTCTCTTTCAGCTATTTCAAAGAACCTTTGCCTGTTGTATATCTTTGTCAAAAAATCCTTTTGGGAAATTTCCTTTAATCTATTGTGATACACGAATAGTGCAAGACTAAAGGCCATTATGGATATCGCCAAGAGACTAACTAAAGTTGCTTGCCTATACATATCCTTTCTAAGCCTTGCAAAGTCAGACGTTTCAGCTAGGGAAATTAAGTAGGCGACGGGCTTTCCGATTACATTTCTTATGGATAAAAAACCCATCTTATAGTCCTTTCCTTTATAGTGAAATAGGGCAGGAAAACTTTCATTTCCCTTTATCTTATCCAGATATTCATCCTGCAGACCTTGAAAAAATTCCACATCAGAATGGGGTATGATGCTATTGTATTCACTTACTATCTTCTCTACTTCTTCATCAATGGAAAACATATCCGATATTGGAGATCCCTTATATTTCTCTATTTCCGCATGAAATACGCTTCCTTGAATAATCTGACTGTAGATTATAAAGAGAAAATCCTCCTCAGGATATAGCTCCGATAAAAACTTTAACACAGAGGCACTGGACAAAGACACCTCTACCGTGCCTATATGCTCACATTTATAGCTTAGGGGGTAGACAAATCGAAAACCATTAATTATCCTGCCCTCTTCAAATCCTTTGACGTAACTCTTGGTCTCATTTGCAATCTTTACACTCTCCCTTAGGTCTACAAGTATATCCCCATATTGAGCAGGAGCGTGAAGCCTAAGGAAACTTTCAGTATCAGGCAGGTGAAAATGCAGCTGCTTGAACTCGTATTTCTCCATAAATCCATATCTTTTGTCTACTAGAATAGATAGTTGTAGCCTAAGTTCATCTTTTTCAGATTCAGTAGCCTTGGAGGCATCTCTCATTATACTTAGCACTTCCTCATCTGATGAAATCTCATCAAAAATATAATTTGAAAATGACTCATAGGTCCTTAGGGTTGATTGTACTTCTCCATTGAAACGCTTGAGTTCTGCCTCTAAAAGTGCCGCTTTATTGGTTTCATAAGCCTTAAATACGAAAAACAAGGCCGAAAACCACGCAGTAACTATAAATAACGCCAATATACCCCAAATCAGAAACTTTCTCTGCCTTAAAATCAGTCTCATAGGATCAGCCCCCATTTTATATTTTATGCTGTACAATTTACTTGTTTCAAATATTGGTTTTTATCAAATATTCGATGTATTTAATTATGATATTATCTTTGTCTACATTATATCAGTTTATTTATAGATTTTATACATACATTTGCTTCAAATCGACAACCTTTCAACCTCCATTTCCTTTACATCTATGAATATTAGCTCGCTTTTTAGTTCCTCTCTAAATATGTATTTTAATGCTAAATTTACTTGAAAAGAAGCAGTTACCATACATGTCATAGGCAAATTACCTAAGGATTCTTCGTCTTTTACACAATCTCCATATATTTTTTTGTAGACCCTATTATCTTTCGTAGAGATGGAGACTTGTCCATAATAGCCTCGTATTGCACCATGTACCAAGACCAGATCCATTTTATCGCAAAGCCCTTCTAATTCTAATCTTCCGCCTATGGAATCTAAACAATCAATTACTAAATCTGCACCTTCTAGCATTCCAAGGCTATTCCTATGTAATCTAGTGCTGAAAACTTTTGCATTTACTCTACTATCAATGCTTCTAGCCCTTTCGTATGCTGCCTCAGCCTTTAATTTGCCCAAGTTTTGCTCTGTTGACAGCAGCTGCCTGTTTAAGTTTGATGCCTCAAATACGTCCATGTCTATAAGATGAAAATTTAATACACCTAGCCGTACGAAATTTTCCATCACGTATCCTCCAAGGCCTCCTAGACCGACTATGGCAATGGTGGAATTAGCCAGTATCTCCTGTTGTTCTTTAGAAATAGATGTGAAATTCCTCAAATATCTTTCCATATTATCCTATCCTTTGTAGTGAATTATGTCCTTAACCATATCCTTCCGTATCTCCCATATATTCGCCTGTACCCCAAAAATATTCCAATCCTCTATTTCAAAAACCCTAGTCCAGCTATCCATGACTTTTTTCTTTTCCAGTGGATAAAAACTGGCGTATTTCCCGTCAATAAACGAAAAAGAGTCCTTTAGTCCCTTTCTCTCAATCTCTTTTTTATAATTTTCCATATCCTCCTCATCTTTGGGTAAATATAGATGATTAAGTACATAATCCCATTTACGTCCATCAAAATAGATTACCTCTGACTCGTCAATGTCTACCACATATACCACACTGTCTACTATAGGCCTTAGCATACTCTTTTCGCTAATGGAGCACCAAATAGGAAATTCCACGCCTTCTGGCTTAGGTACCTTCTCATTGGCCTTGTTTACAAACCAGCGGTATAGAGGTATGTAATGATCTGAAATATCCTCAAATTGTTCTTCAATATACCATTTTTGAATCCTATGAACCCCTTTTTCCTCCAAATCCTTTAAACTTCTGATATCTTGTCTAGTCCAAAGTGTTACTTTTCCCATACTATCCCTCCAATCTTATAGTATTAATATACCCTAAAACTGCAGATTTTTGCAGTATGTTTTTTTATTTATTGCACATGATAGATGTATAATCTATTACTGGAGGGAATATCTTGAAGAAAATATTATATATTAAAGCAAATCCTAAGACGGAGGAACAATCGAGAACCTTTAAAATTTCAGAGGCTTTTGTTAAATACTATAAAGAGAAAAATCCAAATCACAAAATCATTACCTTGGACTTATACAAGGAAAATATCCGTCCCCTTACTTTGGATGACATAGAAACTATTTTTGGCCCCAAGTCTGATGATAGCAAAGTAAATCCCTTGCTAAAATATGCCTATGAATTTGCAGAGGCAGATAAATATATTGTTGCCAGCCCATTTTGGAATTTAAGTGTCCCCTCTATATTGAAAGTCTATGTGGATTATATTTGCGTAACTGGCATAAGCTTCAAATACACTGAAAGTGGTTCCCTAGGGCTTTTGGAAAACAGAAGGGCCCTTCACATAACCACTAGAGGCGGTTACTATTCAGAGCCTCCCCTGTTACATGTAGAAATGGGCGATAAATATTTGAGAGGGATTTTTGGATTTATGGGCATTACGGACTTTACCACCATAGCTGCAGAGGGTCTGGATATTATGGGAAACGACATTCAGAAAATTGTCGATGAAGCCATAGAAGATGCAAAAACCCTTGCACAGTCATTTTAGGCAATCGAGTAGGAGGGAATTAATTATTTTATATTATCCTAACACAACCATATCCCTGACTATTTTTGCTGCCAAAGCCAGTATCTAAACCTATTTGCAATAGCCTTTTATCTCCTCTAATCTTGAATTTACCATCCACAGGTTTTATGATAAAATCTTTGTAATAGGATATGCTTTGTTTCGAATTGCCAATGGGAATTATCTTTAGATTGCCGTCCGACTGAAAATCCTGTCCAATTAAGGCATTATATTTCTTTATGAGGTTTTCTGCTACTATCCTCTCAAAATCCCTTTCTTCAGGGGTATAGTAGTGGGTATATTTGTTGTCGTCAACCTTTAACAATGTGCTATATGCCACTATGCCTGATATTGTCTCTACTATAATCTCGTCACCTTCCACCTGGGGATTAAATATTTGTATCTGATCAGTTTTTATATTGTTTTTACCTAAGAATAAATCCTCTTTTTGTAACATAGAATTGGCTATGGATTTACAGAATTTACCTAGGGGTGATGCTACTAGAAATTCAATGCTATTTCCAAAATTAAACGACCTTCCGACCTTATTTCCCCTTTTTAAAATTCTTGAAAATGCAAACAGCTTAAATCTCCTGTTGTTTACAATAAACCCCTCATTGTGCAAAAAATCTGCCAACTCAACGTCTATATTGTTGTATATAAAGGCTTGAAGTATATTATTGTAGTGAATGGGCAGTATAATGTCTTCATCACTTGTAAAACTTATCTGAATTTGCATAAATATCCTCCATTCAAATGAATTCTTATATAGGTATTCTACACAAGTTGTCAAAGTCCTTCTTTTTTTGCATATTTTATAAGCACCAAATGAGCCACCGAGAACCGTCCCCGCTGGCACATTATTTTTGTGGTATAATATTTATAGGTGATTATATGGATATACCAAGTCGATTAAATATTATACATATAGATATGGATGCCTTCTATGCCTCAGTGGAAGAACGGGACAATCCAAAGCTGAAAGGTCTACCCATTATCGTAGGGGGAAGAAGCGGTCACGGCGTAGTGACTACTGCCAATTACGTGGCAAGAAGATACGGCGTTCACTCTGCCATGCCAAACTTTATGGCCAAAAAGTTATGTCCCAGAGGCGTATTCCTTCCCGTTCGCATGTCAAGGTATCAAGAGGTTTCACGGGAGGTATTAAATATATTGCATAGCTTCACGGACTTAGTTGAGCAAGTATCCATAGACGAATCCTATGTAGATATCACAGAATTAAATATGGACCCTGCAGATTTTGCACATAGAGTAAAAGCTAAAGTTATGGAAGTAACTGGACTCACCATGTCCATTGGCATCTCTTATAATAAATTCTTGGCTAAAATCGCCTCAGATTGGAACAAGCCCAATGGAATCAAAGTAATATCCCCAGACATGGTGCCAGCTATTTTACTTCCCCTAAAGGTAAAGGCAGTCCACGGCATTGGACCAAAGTCAGCGGAAAAGTTAAATAGAATTGGCATATACACCGTAGGGGATTTAATAAATCTTTCGGAGGAATTTCTAGTGGAGTTTTTCGGAAAAATGGGAACAGATATATATAATAGGATAAGGGGCATCGACCACAGAGAGGTAAATACAGAAAGAGAGAGAAAGTCTTTGGGGACAGAAACTACCTTTAAGGCAACAAAAGATATGAAAATTCTAGAGTCCTATATAAGAGACTTTTCCATGGAAATTGCAGATTCCCTGGCTAAAAAGGAAATTCAAGGGAGAACCGTCACTGTGAAAATAAAAGACGAGGATTTTAAGACAAGGACCAAGAGCAAGACCTTTCTAGAAGATATTCACTTAGCAGAGGAAATTTGCGATATTGGCATATCTCTCCTCCATGAGATAAAAATCCACAATAATATACGGCTCATAGGCCTGACAATTTCCAACCTCTCATCTTTAGAGGTGGAACAGCTTTCTTTTTTAAAGTGAAACCTATGGTCCCATTTGCAAATCAAGCAACATGATGTTCATCATGCTGCTTGAAAATAATTAGGGATAACTTACTGAAGTTAATAGTATCCTGCTGGTTTCATCCTCATATGTTATGAGTATATATATGTCCTTGTGATGTTTTACCAAATACTTATTAGAGTCAAACTTATACTTATATGTTCCATATTCAGGAAAGTTGTCACTTTTAGCCATTGTCAGAATATCAGAATATATACTTCTGTCCTTTACATAAATATCAATTACTATTTCACGAGGTAATTCAAATTTATCTGTAGCTGGTGTAATTATTAGTTCATTGCTATGGCCTACATTGATGTGGAGATATGCCCTCCAATCATCATTATTACCCGACAGATTGATGTCGCTATAATCCATACTATTTGCCTTAACTAAATAAACAACTAAAAAAACTGCTAGAATAGCAAATATAGGCTTTAAAAGAGTCTTTTTCATATCTACCACCCTTTATTGCATTATATATTATATCATATAAATCCCGCTAAAAATCTTAAGTTTTGAGAGGAATTATTATTAATATGTTTACAGCACTAAAAGATGAAAACCTAAATTTTGTATAAATGGATAGCCTTCTTTTTTAGATAGAATCTCTTGACCCTATTTACAAATGGCGAAATATTTTGTAAACTAAAATTAATACTATACTTCGGGGTGATAATTTGAATAATTTTGAAGAAAGACTAAATGAATACGCAAAGCTAACTGTAAAAGTTGGTATCAATCTGCAAAAAGGCCAGCCCCTAGCAATCAACGCTCCTACTGAAGCTCTAGAGTTTGTGAGGCTAATTGCAAAAAATGCCTATGAGGCAGGAGCATCAGAAGTCCATGTCAATTGGAATGACGAGGTGCTGACAAAATTGAAGTACGAAAATTCTCCAATGGAAGTATTCGAAAACTTTCCAAAATGGTATGTAGATGGCCTGGAGGATTATGCAAAGAAGGGTGCAGGCTTTATATCCATATCTGCCCAGGACCCAGAGCTTCTAAAAGATATAGACCCAAAGAAAATCGCTGCCAGCAACAAATCCTCCTCCTTGGCCTTAAAGGAGTGGAGAAACTACACCATGAACGACATAATCCCTTGGTGCGTAATATCGATTCCAACTAAATCGTGGGCAAAGAGGGTATTTCCAGATGCAAAAGGAGACGAAGCTGTAGAAAAGCTATGGAATTCCATATTTAGTGCTACCCGCATGGACCAGAAAGACCCAGTAAAAGCCTGGGAAAATCATATGTCCAACTTAAAGGAGAAAGTTGAATTTTTAAATGAGAAGGAATTTGACATACTTCACTATACTTCTTCCAACGGTACAGATCTGAAAGTTAAATTGCCAGAGGGACATATATGGGCAGGGGGAGGAGCCGTAGACTCCAAGGGCGTAAACTTTGCACCAAATATGCCTACAGAAGAAGTATTTACAATGCCCCTAAAGACTGGAGTAAATGGAGTGGTGTACAGCACTAAACCTCTAAACTATGGGGGAAATCTAATAGATGAATTTAAACTAGTTTTTAAAGATGGAAAAGTTGAAGATTTCGATGCTAAGGTGGGCAAAGAGACTTTAAAGGATCTACTAGATATTGACGAAGGAGCTAAATACCTGGGAGAGGTGGCCTTAGTTCCCTACGATTCACCCATATCCAATTCAAATATCGTATTTTTAAATACTTTATTTGACGAAAACGCATCCTGTCACTTTGCCTTTGGCAAGGCATATCCCACTAATATTAAAGGTGGGGAAAATATGTCAGATGAAGAATTAGAGGCCCATGGAGTAAACAACTCCCTGACCCACGTGGATTTTATGGTAGGTGCCAAAGATACGTCCATAGTGGGCATTACCAAGGCAGGAGAAGAAATTCAAGTATTTAAAGACGGCAACTGGGCCATTTAAACGTTGTAATTTACGGAGGTATAAATGATTTTAATATTTGCAGTCGATAACAATTGGAATATTGGAGTAAATGGAGATATGCTCACTTCAATCCCAGACGACTTAACTAGATTTAGGCTCCTTACGGAGGAAAACATAGTCCTAATGGGTAGAAAAACCCTAGAGGCATTGCCGGAGCAAAAGCCCTTGCCCAATAGAGTCAATGTCCTCATTACCCGCAGCAAAGACTATAAAAAGGAAGGCTTTCAGATAGTCAATTCCCTAGAAGATTTGCCTTTCTTGCTCGAAAAAATCAATCCCTTGGGGAAAATGGAGGTATTTGTCACAGGTGGAGGAAATATAGCTTCTCAACTTCTGCCTAAGTGCAATCGAGCATATATTACAAAAATAATGAAAAGTTTTGAAAATGCAGATACTTGTATTCCCAATTTAGATTTAGACAAGGAGTGGGAAATAGAAGCTGAGTCAGAAATTTTTAAATTTAACGAATTAAATTACAGGTATATAAACTATGTAAGAGTGTAAAGTCAGGGCTTGGCCCTGACTTTGGCAATTAACTGTTTATGTTGAATATTTGATAAACTGTGGTATATTATAATTAATAATTATACAGATATGAAAGGACGATAAAAATGAGGATTGGGCTAGATGTAGGCTCAACAACCTTGAAATCAGTGGTTATTGACAATAATGACAAGGTCATATTTAAATCCTATGAAAGGCATTATTCAAAAATCACCGAAAAGACTGTTGAACTGTTAAAAAAAATAGTAGATGAATGTAAGCCAAATGATTATGTATACCTTGCTATATCAGGCTCTGCAGGTATGGGACTAGCTAATAGATGCGAAATCCCCTTTGTACAGGAGGTGTATGCCACTCGGGTGGCAGTGGGAAAATTAATTCCCGATACAGATGTGGTTATTGAATTAGGTGGAGAGGATGCAAAAATCCTATTCCTAACCAATGGACTTGAAGTTCGCATGAATGGCTCCTGTGCAGGAGGTACAGGTGCCTTTATAGACCAGATGGCTACTCTTTTAAATATAGATCCAGGCGAAATGAACGAACTGGCAAAAGAACACGAAAAGGTATATACCATAGCATCTAGATGCGGAGTATTCGCCAAATCTGATGTACAACCCCTTTTAAATCAAGGAGCTAAAAAGACGGATGTTTCCGCCAGTATTTTCTATGCTGTGGTAAATCAAACTATTGCTGGCCTGGCCCAAGGAAGGGAACTAAAAGGGAAAATCGTATATCTTGGAGGCCCCCTTACATTCCTTTCAGAGCTAAGGCGAAGTTTTGACGATATACTAAAAACTGAGGGGATTTGCCCCGAGGACTCCTTGAATTTCGTGGCCTTAGGCGCTGCTTATATGCCTGAGAGCCAAAAACTCAACTTAAAATCTGTAATCGATAGAATCGAAAATTACTCTGGCAAGGGCGAATTTGTATCCAGTTCCTCCCTATTTGCCAATAAAGAAGAATACAACGAATTTATAAAAAGACATGAAAAGGGAAAAGTACTATATGGCAATCCAGATGAATATAATGGAATAGCATACCTTGGCATAGATGCAGGTTCTACCACGGTAAAGGCTGCAATCATAGACCAGGGAGAAAATATCTTGTACTCCAAGTACCTGCCCAATAGCGGCAATCCTGTATCTATTATAAAGGATTTCTTGTTGGAGTTTTATGACAAATATCCCCATATTTCCATAAGGTCCAGTGCCGTAACAGGATATGGAGAAGAAATCATCAAAAATGCCTTCCAAATAGATTATGGCATAGTAGAGACAATTGCCCACTTTACGGCAGCCAAGAAGTTCAAACCAGATGTAGATTTTATAATAGATATCGGCGGTCAAGATATTAAATGCTTTAAAATTCGAAATGGAGTCATAGACAATATATTTTTGAATGAAGCATGTTCTTCTGGATGCGGTTCATTTTTACAAACCTTTGCAGGGGCCTTGGACTATGGCATAGAAGACTTTGCAAATCTAGGCATATACGCCGATAGCCCGGTGGACTTAGGCTCTCGATGTACTGTATTTATGAATTCATCTGTAAAGCAGGCACAAAAAGACGGTGCAACCATAGAAGATATATCGGCAGGACTTTCATCCTCCGTAGTTAAAAATGCCCTGTATAAGGTAATCCGCGCTACTAACCCTGAAGACTTGGGAGAAAACATTGTGGTTCAAGGGGGGACATTTTTAAATGACGCCGTCCTCAGATCCTTTGAGATGGAAATCGGCAGAAATGTTGTCAGACCAAATATTTCAGGACTCATGGGAGCATACGGTGCCGCATTGTATTCTAAAAATAGTGGAGGAGATAAGAGCTCAATATTAACAAAGGACGATTTACAATCCTTTTATCACGAGACAAAGGCCACTATATGCAAACTGTGCAACAATCACTGCAGCCTTACTATTAATACTTTTGACAACAATAGAAAGTTTATTAGTGGCAATCGCTGTGAGAAGCCCTTAGCCAAAAAGACTGGTAAGAAACAGCTAAGTCTTTACGATTATAAATTGAAACTATTGGATACTTACAAGCCTGTAAAAGGGCATAGAGGAAAAATAGGCATACCAATGGCTTTAAATATGTATGAGATGCTGCCCTTCTGGCATAGATTTTTTACAGAGTTGGGATTTGAGGTCATTCAGTCCCCAGGCTCCAACAGGAAACTATATCTAAAGGGACAACATACTATTCCATCGGATACAGTATGCTATCCGGCAAAACTAGTCCATGGACATATAGAGGCATTGCTAGATGAGGATTTAGATGCAATATTCTATCCTTCCATGAGTTACAACTTTGATGAAGGATTGGGAGACAATCATTACAATTGCCCTGTAGTTGCATATTATCCCGAGGTTATTGCAGCTAACGTAGAAAGGACGAGAGAAACAAAATTCATCTACGACCATATCGGACTTCATAGGCCAAAAGACTTTATAAAAAAGATTCATGGAGTTTTGTCTAAGTATTTTATGGGTATAAATATAAGTGAAATCAAAATTGCAACAGAAAAGGCATTTGAAGAGCACTATTCTTTCTTAGAAAAAATAAAGATAATGGGAAAGCACTATATGGATTATGCCCATAAGCACAATTTGCCCATCATTGTATTGGCAGGGAGGCCATATCATATAGACCCAGAAATTAACAACGGCATCGACAAGCTCATATGCCAATTGGGGGCTGTCGTAGTGTCTGAGGACTCCATAGGCGAAGATTTGCCAGAAGTCCATACAGATGTGCTAAATCAATGGACATACCATGCAAGGCTTTATTCAGTAGCTAAATACATTGGAGACAAGCCCAATATGAATTTAGTTCAGTTAGTGTCCTTTGGATGTGGAATAGATGCCATAACCACCGATGAAGTAAGGGAAATCCTAGAAGAAGAGGATAAAATATATACTCAAATTAAAATCGATGAAATTACTAATCTCGGTGCAGTAAAAATAAGACTACGAAGCCTTATGGAAGCATTGAATCAGGGAAAGGAGTCTGAAACAAATGTATAAGGATTGCACTATTTTAATTCCCGACATGTGCACAATACATTTCTCCTTATTTAAAAGCATCTTTGAAGAGCATGGATACAATGTAGAGATACTGAGAAATGAAGGTCCCTCCGTAGTAGATGAAGGACTTAAATACGTTCACAACGATACATGTTATCCTGCACTTTTAGTTACAGGTCAAATGATAGACACCTTAAAGAAAGGGAATTACGATCTCGATAAGGTCGCCTTGATGATGAGCCAAACAGGTGGAGGTTGCCGTGCCTCAAACTATATATTTCTAATAAAAAAGGCAATGAAAAAAGTAGGCTTTGGTCAAGTACCAGTTATAGCCTTTGACCTAGGTAGCTTAGGAAGAGGTGGAGGATTTAAGCTGACACTGCCCATGATCAACAAGCTGCTGATTGCCGTCACATATGGGGATGCTTTGATGCTGCTCAACAACCAGGTTCTTCCTTATGAAGTAAACAAAGGAGACAGTCAGAGCCTAGTTGACCATTGGATAGATAAGCTGGGAAATCAATTTTTGCAGGGAAAAGGTTATGGACTTAAAGATATAAGAAACAATCTAAAGGAAATAGTAAAATCCTTTGAAAAGGTTCCTAGGCTCAACGAGGTAAAAATAAAGGTTGGAGTCGTGGGAGAGATTTATGTCAAGTATTCAAAGCTAGCTAACAACCATTTAGAGGAATTTTTAATTGGTGAAGGCTGCGAAGTCATGGTCCCTGGACTTATGAGTTTTGTCATGTATACTGTAAACAACAGCGTAGAAGATGTTGATATATATGGAGGTTCAAAGATTAAAAAAGTCATAGCAGCATCCATATTAAAATACCTAGATATGTATGAGGAAATGATAATCAGTGCAGTTGAAAAGTATAGCAAATTCACACCTCCTTCTTCATTTATGCACCTTAGAACCCTTACAGAGGGCGTCATAGACAGGGGAGTAAAAATGGGTGAAGGATGGGTTCTAACGGCGGAGATGATCGACCTCATTCAAAATGGATATGAAAATATAGTTAGTGCACAGCCCTTTGGTTGTTTACCTAACCACATAGTAGCTAAGGGAATGATGAAAAAGGTAAAGGAATTGTATCCTGCAGCTAATATCGTACCCATAGACTACGACCCTAGTGCCACTAAAGTAAATCAAGAAAATAGAATCAAACTTATGTTGGCAGTTGCTAGGGAAAATCTAGATATTAAAATAATGGATTCTTCCGATGGAAAAAAACATTCCGACCTAAAAGAGTATTTGCCAAAGCTAGGTCTGAAAACTGAAAAAAGCTTGAAATAATAAAACACAGGTCCAAGACCTGTGTTTTTATAAATTATCCTTTTATAGACTTTGTCCTCCGTAGGGCCATAAATAGTGCTACAGATGTGACAGCTCCCAATAGTCCTTGCATTATGTTTCCAGGAACTGAAGCCAAGGCTGCCTTTGCACCGTACATAAAAATCTCTGCAAAGTAATATCCCATTGCCATCCATAGGCCCCCTATGGTAGTTGCTATTATTGGTTTACTGCTTCCCAATTTAGTATCTAGTATAATTCCTGCGATATATCCTTCTAATCCTTTGACCACAAATGTTATTGGAGCGTAATGGGTATAACCTAAAAGTACATCAGCCAAGGCAGATCCCAATCCCCCAACTATAAAACCACCTTTTCTACCTAGTAACATAGCAGCTAAAAATACTACCATATCGCCTAAATTAAGATACCCATTGGTACCAATGGTCGGTATATGAATCACCATTGTCATTACAGTAGTTAATGCCATAAGCACCGCATACCTAGTAATAGTTCTGGTACTCATTCCCTTCATAATATCCACTCCTCTCTATGTATGGGTACATTTGTTTAAATCCAGTTAGTGTATCTACATTTAGAATAACACTTACTAAGTGTTATTGCAATACCCAATTGGAAAATAGAGAGAAATTTTATTTTATTCTTCAAATCCTTCCCTGTGATGCAAGCCTATGAGATTTGTAACTGGAACTGTAAATATTATTCCAGTACCAGGCTTTTTCAATTCTCCTGCCTCTACCATGGCATCCATTATTTTTTTGTACTTATCCAATTCAGTTAAAATCAAAATCATTTCTTTTGTGGATTCAATATGAATATTTAAAAATTTCTTTGCTTCCGTCTCCCCTGTTCCTCTGCCGTAGAACATGGTGGCACCCCGTGCCCCTGCTTTTTTCGCCTCTTCTACTACCTTATCAGCTCTTCCCCTTTCTACTATGGCTACTATACACTTTACCTCAAACATATCTTTACCTCCTAAAACTTAGTCAATATACCTAAAGTCAATACGGAAATCATAGCACCTATGGAAGTAAGCCCCACTATGCCAAATCCCGATAACAGGGGATCCGCACCTTCAATTATCGAAGCCAGTCCCACGGCTAACAGCATATTCAGTGGAATATTTACAGGTCCCGTAGTTGCACTAGCAGAATCCATGGCAATGGAGCCAAAGGGCTCAGGTGCGAAAAATGCCAGTGTAAGGACTATAATTAATAAAGGCACAATAATTTTTATATAAGGTATATTCATAAGTATCTTAAATATTCCGATTCCCATTCCAAGGCCAAAGCCAATAGCCACAGCGTGAATTAATAGCTTATGAGGTATAGCCCCGACAGATACTTCTTCCACCTGAAGTGCCAAAACCCGAAGGGCAGGCTCTACCAAGGTGCCAAAATATCCGATGACAAATGTAACTAATACTATTAGCCACTTTTTCTCTACGATTACCAAATTATTTCCAACAGACTCCCCAAGGGGTATTAAACTCATATTAGCTCCCACTAAAAAGAAGTGTAAGCCTAGTACTGCCATTACAAATCCCATTACAAATTCCTTGACATTGCCTATGGGTTTTTTCAAGACCAAGAGCTGAAATGCTGCCAACAATGCCGTTAAAGGCAAAATCGATTTCATAGTATCCCAAAGGCCGCCTAAGGACGATATTAATTTCACCATGCATCTCTCCTCAATGTAGTATTTGTCCTGTAATTAATTATATATACCCATTATACATCATATTAATAATTTAAATTGTGTATATATAATTTAATTCTTTTAGTGTATAATGTATTTACAAAGTTAGGAGGTGCTGTATGGAGAAAGAAAAATATATTCCAGAAGTCAAAACTAGGCTCAGATCTAGGATTATAGAGGTGCCCCATGTGATATATAGGGCTAGTGGCATTAAGATTCTAGGTACTAGGATTAAATCACTGCTATTTACTACTGATGTCGCAATCATAAAAAATGCTAATGCTAATTCCATTATAGCAGTATATCCATTTACCCCTCAGCTATCTATTACCCAAGCAATCCTCGAAGTTGCACCAGTCCCTGTATTTGTCGGTGTAGGTGGTGGCCTAACTACAGGAAGGCGTTCCACAGATATTGCCCTTCAAGCAGAACTTATGGGGGCCTATGGAGTAGTTGTCAATGCTCCTATTGCCAACGAAGCAATAGAAGAAATGAAGGAACGAATCGATATTCCAATCATAGCTACAGTAGTGTCAGAATGCGACGACTACAGAGGCAAATTAAAGGCGGGTGCAAGTATATTTAATGTTTCAGGCGGTGCCAAAACGGCATCTTTAGTCAAGATGATAAGGGATGAATTTGGAAAGGAGCTTCCAATCATTGCAACGGGAGGCCCAACTGACAAATCTATTTTAGAGACCATAGAGGCTGGAGCCAACGCCATAACATATACTCCGCCTACTAGTGCAGAAATCTTTGCTGGAGTTATGGAAAAATACAGAGATGACATGAGAAATAAATAAAGAGGACGATATCGTCCTCTTTATTTTATTCTATTTTATTAAATTATCTTATACTTTCTCCCTTGCAAAGAAGTCTTTAGTCTCTTTAATTACGACTCCTGATAACAAGGCAACACCTATTAAGTTTGGAATAGCCATTAAACCATTTAGGGTATCAGCTATATCCCAGATAGCTTCAAGACCGCCAATAGCACCTATTACAACAAAAGGTATAAATAATAGTCTATAAGCTAAGTTGACCTTAGGTCCAAATAGGTATTCTGCGGCTCTCTCTCCATAGTATTCCCAACCTAAAATAGTAGAGAATGCGAATAGTAATACTCCAATGGAAACGATGTATCCGCCGAATGTGGGTATAACTGTATCAAAAGCTGTCATGGTTAATTCAGCACCTGATAAACCTGTTTCCCAAACACCAGTTAGTATTATTGCCAAAGCAGTAATACTAGCTATGATTATGGTGTCTATAAATACTTCAAATACTCCCCAAAGACCTTGTCTCACTGGGCTGTCTGTAGTAGCAGCGGCGTGAGCTATAGGAGCACTACCAAGACCAGCTTCGTTTGTAAATACTCCACGGGCAAAACCAAATCTCATGGCCTTTGCCATAGTTGCACCTGCAAATCCACCAAATGCTGCTTTGCCAGTGAATGCAGAGGAAATGATTAACTTAAGAGCTGCTGGTACTGCACCGATGTTTGCAACTATAATTGCTAGACCGCCTAAAATATAAAATGCTGCCATAAATGGTACAAGCACTTCTGTAACTTGTGCAATTCTCTTTATTCCACCGACAATTACTATACCAGAGGCTACGGCAACTACAAGTCCTGTAACTAGTGGTGGGATGTTAAATGAAATGTCAAGAGCTGTTGCAATAGAATTTGACTGAGTCATATTGCCTATACCAAATGCTGCAAGTGCTGCAAAGAATGCAAATACATAGGCTAACCATTTTTGATTTAGGCCGTTGGCAATATAGTACATGGGACCACCGACGAATCTGCCGTCTTCAGTCTTTTCCCTATATTTGATGGCCAATACGACTTCACCAAATTTTGTAGTCATACCGACAACTGCTGCAATCCACATCCAGAATACTGCTCCTGGACCACCTGATGCGATGGCTGTGGCAACACCTGCGATATTACCAGTACCTACAGTAGCTGCTAAGGCTGTGGAAACTGCCTGGAAGGCTGTAACTTCACCTTCACCCTTTTGTTCCTTTGAAAACATCTTCATTAATGTGTTTTTTAGTACATAGCCTATTTTGGTAATAGCGAAGAAATTAGTGCGTAAGGTTAAGTAAACCCCAGTACCGATTAATAGAACTAGCATAGGTGGACCCCACACAAAACTATTAACCGAACTATTTAATTCCAATAACTTATCCATAATTCTCCTCCTTTTTATTGAATTGACTTCATTATAAGTGAGAGGACTCGATAAAATTCAAAATGCTTCAAGAATGTTTTCTGAATATTATTAATCGTTAATATTTTCTCAATCATCTATGAATATTTTCACAATAAATGTATATGCCTGTGATGAACTTTTTCATATTAATGGATCCTTTTTCTTGAGATTTCCCCCGAATATAGTCCATTTCTCTCTTTACCTGCTCAAAATTAAACAAAGTATTTGAATATTCGACAAATGTTTCATTCATATAATCCTCGATGCCTAAACTGGCTATATTCATTAAAGCTATGTTTATAGCCCTTCTCATCTTCTGCTCCATGGCTCTGGGATTGTCCGTAAACTTCGAGCAAATGTCCCTTATGGTCATATATCCAACATTCACCTTATTTTCTACTATATATTTCACCACCATTAATATATCCTTGCTGCCCTTTTCTCCTACGATACCTAGTCTTAAAAGGATATTTTTGACATCTGCTTCACAATCCTTGGGTGCCACGGTTTCTGTAGGATAATGGGTAATGTCGTCAAATAATTGACGTACTTCTCCTATCTTTTTTTCCAAATATACCTTGTCTTTTATCTTTTTTACTACGGATTTTACCTCAAAATCGTTGATAGGTTTGTAAATATAGAACTCAATTCCATATCTATATGCCTCCTCTACGATTTCTTTTGAAACAATATCAGATATAATTAATATCTTAGATTTAATTCGCCTTTTCATTAAATCGTCGATTAAGTCAAATCCCTTTTGTTCATCTCCCAGTAAGTCGAAAATTAATAAATCCGGGACTATATCGGCTATTTCTTCTAGTGCCTCGTCAGTTCCCCCCGATTCCCCTGCCAAAGACCCTAGGTTGTTGCTAAGTATAACTCTTTTTAAAGCATTTCTATCCTTAGAATTTCTGTCTAATATATAAATTTTCATAGAACACCTCCGCTTTAAGCATTTATCTCGTCTTTAGGCTTCAAAAAGCTCCATTTTGTCTCCGATGTGATTACTGAAAATAGAATTGCCAATGAACCAATAAAATATTTTGTAGTCAAAGCTTCCTTCAATATTATAATGGCCAAAGTGCTGCCAAAAACTGACTCAAGACTTAATATAATTGCAGTATGGGTGGAGCTTGTATATTTTTGTGCAACTGTTTGTATAAGAAATGCAAACATCGTACCAAGTAAGGCCATATACAATATTGGCATTACAGTATTTGCCTTTAAATTGAAATCAGTACCTTCAAATGTCAATGCAAATACAAGGGAAAGAGCTGCCGCTGTGGCCATTTGCACTACTGCCAATACATAAGGGTCTGATTCCTTGGCGAAGTACCCTATAGCAGCAATCTGTGATGCATACATAACTGCACAAATTAAAGTAAGTAAATCCCCTATATTTATGGAGAAATCCCTATTAAAGCTAAGTATCCCTATGCCTACGAAACACATAAAGGCAGCGATTAAATCGAATTTATCAGGGACCTTCTTTGATATGGCCCAATATATAAACGGTACCATTACCACATTAGCTGCAGTTATAAATGCCACTTTTCCTGCCTCCGAGTATTGCAGCCCAAAGGTTTGTGTTGCAAAGCCTGCGAATAAAAATACTCCAATTATCATTCCCGCTTTTATGTCTTTTTTTGTCGCTGACCTGACTTTTTTAAATAGTATGGCTCCTAAAATTAAGGCAGCTATGGCGAATCTAAAAAATAGCAGGTAATATGGGCCTATGTGATCTAAAGCATTTTTAGTCACTATAAATCCCCCACCCCATATTACAGCTACTGAAAGTAATGCCAAATCAGCCACAGTTGATCGTTTAAGTTTCATATAATCCCTACCTTTCAATATCATAATAAGATTATATCATAAATTCCTTATAACAAAATAGGGTAAAGAAGTATCTTGAGTTTTCCTTCTATTGACAAGCTGTAAATTATAATATAAAATCAATTGTAAACTAAAATAAAATATATAGTTGACAATGGAGGTAAATATGAAACTAACAACTAAAGAAATGACTTATGTATCGTTGTTTGCAGGGCTTACTGCCGTAGGGGCATTTATTAGCATTCCCCTAGGTGAAGTACCAATAACCCTTCAAACTCTATTCGTTCTCTTATCAGGGCTTATCTTGGGCCCAAAACTCGGGTTTTTATCCCAGTTGGTCTACTTAG
>Ga0265293_10005022_pt1 | contig 22629 bp, 25 predicted proteins | sample Munlanlewell138R_FD_192505 | JGI IMG/M metagenome (GOLD analysis project Ga0265293, IMG submission 192505) | Leachate microbial communities from a municipal landfill in Southern Ontario, Canada - Leachate well 138R | ecosystem: Engineered > Solid waste > Landfill > Unclassified | place: Canada... | reverse complement strand
TTCATAGAAGTATATGAAAGAATGGCTTTGGCCTTAGTTTCGGAGAAACAGGGGGATTACGTGGTTGCCAACGACACGTATCGGGCAATTCTGGATGAGGATTTGGATGCCGAATCTACGATTATGCGTGATGCCTTGGATGCTTATTATCGCACCTCGCCTCTTGTAGGGGATACGCCTTTTGAAACCGAGGCTTACCTGCTTGGCAAGATCAACCAGTATGCGAGCGATAATCCAGTACTTAAGAAGTATGCAGAGGATTATACAATGAAAAGCTATCTAAATATCAAAGATTATCAGGCAGCCATTGATATGATCCAAATCCGGCTGACTAACCCTGAGAGTAAGATTGATTCTCTTTTGGCGGTGATGGATTTGGAGATCGTGCTTCAACTGGCAGCCATGGATCAAAGCAAACGACCAATTACCACTAAATATACTCAATATATATATCCTAACCGCAAGATATATAATGCCAGGCATGCTGAGCATTGGGATAAGCTGAACCAATTATATAACACAGAAGAAGACCTCGTCCCGATTCCCAACAGTTCTGTGATCAGCTCAAACTACCCTAATCCCTTCAATCCCAGTACTACTATTTCATTTAGTATTCCTGAGGATTCAAGGGTGAAGCTGACAATCTTTAATATCAAAGGCCAAAAGATTAAGGATTTAGTCAGTGAAAACATGTTACGGGGACATCATAAGTTTGTTTGGGACGGCAAAGATGATGGTAAGCGCAAAGTAAGCTCTGGCATCTACTTTGTGAAACTGCAAGCGGCTGGAAACAGCTATACCCACAAAATGATGTTAATGAAATAGTGTCATATGACCATAAGAAAAGCCCAGAGACTTTCTCTGGGCTTTTATCGTTTACCCAGAATGCTTTCTGCGCCGATGGATTAGAGAGAAGCCTTAACGCCTGATCAGTGGAATGATAACTTGAATGGGAGCGGCGTTAAACCCCTATCGAATAACTGGGCAAGCACCGATAAGGATAAGGAGAGTTTCGCTGCCGCCGCCTGGTAGGTAATAGGAAAATGCCAAAAGATTTTTAGGTTGACAAATAACTCAAGCACTTATAGCTTGAAAACCATGAAAGATATCAGAGCAAGGGAGAATAAAAAAGACCGTTGAACATTCCATCCATTGAGTCTGAGAAAGTGACCCGATGATGATTTTACAGGATTTTTAACCATTTTCCATCATTTTTGCCCAAAAATGCTGTTTTTAGCCCTTAAAATGCCTCTAATCTCTTCATTTCCTCCGTCTGACCAGAAATCTGGACAGACCTCTCCTATATCACGATCGTAAAATTGCGAGAGTGCGTTTCATATTAAAGGCAATTGCCCCCATCAGCAGATAGTCTCTGGTCTTTTGTAAACCCACGTAGATAGATTTGCTCCAGCCGAAGTGTTTCTTCAAAGCTCCAAAGCCGCGCTCAACCTTGTAACGATCCTTCGAGATCTCCAGATTGTGTTTTATCAGTTCAGGATCGGCTACTTGATTCTTCTTCTTCTTTTTCATAATTTTGGAGACCAAGCCCATCTTTTCCAGGAAAGCATCATTTGCTGCGCTACAATATCCCTTGTCGGCCAATACCTCAGAGCCTGATTTTAGATTGAGTGCACTGACCCGGGGTTCAAGCATGTGGCCATCATAGACATTTGCCGGAGTTACGATCATATCCTGAACTAAGCCAGTTTGCGTGTCAACCGCCACATGCCCTTTAAAGCCGTAAGTGCTCTTCTTTCCTTTCTTTATCCAACGGGCATCAGTATCTTTCGACTCTTCTACAGTCAGCTCAGTTGGCTGGAATATCTGAGCTCCGGGAATATCATCATCACCAATAGGTTCTGTTTCTATGATCACTTTTTTACGAGGACGTGATTTCGATTCCACTATGGTGGCGTCAAGTATTGTGCCTTCGTTAATGCGGATATTATGCCCGTTAATTTGCTTGTTTAATTCCTCCAGGAGCTTCTCAAAAATGCCCTCTTTTGAAAAGCGGGCACGCCAACGACAGATGGTCGAATGATCCGGCACGGGATTTTCTAAACTCAAGTTACAGAACCACATGAACATGATGTTATAACCAAGCTGTTCCTCCATCTGATAGTCAGAAAGCTTGTACCAGATCTGAAGCAACATGATACGGAACATGACCTCAGCAGAAAAGGCATCTCTGCCAGCTACTGAAGTACGCCTGATCTCTACTTTGGAAAGGACCTTGTTGATCCGCTTCCAGTCTATGATCTGCTCTATATCTTTAAGAAAGTGATCCTGCTTTTCTATGCGGTTTGCAAGCTCTTGGTCGGCCATTGTGATGATCTCTTTTTCCATGATTAACTCCTGTCTAATGATGGAGCCATGTTATAGAGCCTATCTATCTTTTCAAGAACTTTTTACATATACTTATTGTCCACTTTTATGTGCAACGGTCTTTATATAATGGCCCTGGTAATTCCGGGGCTATTTTTGTATGTGGGTAGGTTTAAGCAGTGGACAGGAAGGTAAGGGGGGACATGAATAGGGAGAAATGGGGATTGTGTTGTAAGTGGTGGTGTGGTGGGGGGTTAGGTGGAGTAAAAGGGGAAAGTGGTTGGCGAGAAATAATGTTGACTGGTGCTTAATGGTGCGGGAGTTTGGCGAGAAATCTGTTAAAGGTTGGGGAATATGTGGTTTAGGGTGTTTTGGGGAGTGAGGTGCGGAAAAGTGGTTGGCGAGAACAAAGACAGCTCAGAGAGAAATCTGGCCAGTTCAGGGAGATATTTGGGAAGGATTGAGGGGTATTTTGAGAGTGAGATGGGGGATTTATGACGATCCAAAGCAATTTTCAAGATGAAGATTTGGTCAACGGGGCAAGTATTCGATGATATCGAATAGTTCAAGCTGAAGCAGATAGAGGCCTTACAGGTTTTGTGGCAAGAAAAGAGCCCCATGTAGGCGGGGCTCTTATTGTATCTGGTGTTTTGGGCAATGTATAGGGTTATGGTAGATGGATTGCCGGGGTGTGATCAGAGTTCATCGATGTACCACCAGAATTGAGAGCGGGGCACATTATATTTTTCTCTATAAGGTTTAATATAGCTGATAACGTAGTTATATGGAGGGTCTAAGATGAGCTCTTTACAGTCAAGGATAGCTTTGTAAAGGTCTTGAGAGTCTTCTGAGAAAGGTAACTCATTAGGCTCGGACATATTCATACACATAGAGAAGTACTCGTCAGGTCTGAAGACACATCTTTTTTCGAGAGCGTATTCGAAAACATCGAGATACTTGGGATCGGTGTCGTTTGCGGGTCTTTTCCACATTATTGAACTCCTTTGATATCATAGTATTTGGTATTAGTTCCGGCGAGAGCCTTTGAGATTGCTGCGTCTTTTGAGTGTCCATAGCAGCCTCTGATGACGCCATTGGTATCGGCTACGACATAGCCTTGATGGGTTTCTGAATAGAAGGTGAACTGGAGCTGACCCTTGAAGGTCTGGCAGCGGATGTGATCGGGGTTTTTGTAGATATCGCGGGCTTTTTGGACAAAGTCCTGACGGTTGTCGATGCCGAAGTCTTTCATGCCGTGTTTACCGAAGTCGCTTTCCCAGTCTTTATCGCTATAGTTTGGATATTTATCATGGCGGATACCTTCTAACTTGTTGAGTATTTCTTGTTCCGACAAGTCTTTGATGGCGAAGTTTTTGTCAATGGGTTTATCGAGATCGACCTCACCTTCCAGGGCGAAGTCGTCGATCCAGGAGATGATTTTGGTGCGGCACTTCCAATGGTAGGGCGGGAGTCCGACAGAGGGGAAGGCTTCCTGGAGCTCGGCGGAGGAGAGGGCGCCCATAGCCTGGACATCGGCATCTTTGAGGAAGGGAACGATGGATTGAATTTCGGATTTGACTTCATCGGAAGAGCGTCCATCGGTGGTAAGCTGGAGGAGCTGGTTTTTGACGGAGATCATCTTGGGGACTTCGATGATTCGGCCGTGGAGCTCCTGGCAGATCGGCGAGGTGCGATCGTCCATAATGGCGACGATTTCGGCTTTGGCGACGCCATGTAGCTCCATGGCTTCGACGGTGGCGATGGAGCGGGTACGGGTCATGGCGTTTTCGGCAAAGGCCTTCCAGTAGTCTTTGTTTCGGTTCATGTTTTTGAAGAGGTCTTTGAGTGAGTCTGCGGCCTGGGCGCGGGTCCAGCCTTCGGAGAGAGCTTTATCCAGGAGGGGGACGAGCTTGTCATCTACATCTTTGCCGAAGTGTTTGCCGATCCAGAAGAGGTTTTGGCGGGTGAGTTTATTGACGGTGGCCTTTTGGGCTATATTGTAGGTTCCGGCATGGATACCGATGGAGGTGCCAAACTCCAGGATGGCGGTTTTGTAGGCGATGGTATTGATTTTACCGAGCTCGTCGGCGACATTATCCTGAAGCTGCTGACTGAGGAGGTGGCGTGAATTGTCTAAAAGGCGTGATCGAGACCAGATGAAAATTAGGTTCTAAAAAAAATGGGGGAATGCCTGCACAAGATTTTTCTTGACAGTAATTTAGGATTGTATCTATATAGCAAAGGCTGGTTTGCAGTTCTCGTAATCAGCTTTTAGCTTATATCGTGTTTAGCGAAGGGTTGCTCAGGGATAGTCAATGATTCTGAAGAACAGAGTTCGATTTACACCCACATTTTGGGCTCAGTTTCCAGATGAATTCTGACGATCAAGCAACTTTATCGGCATGGTTTATCATGTTTTTAACCCTATTAAAAAGGAGTTATCATGAACAAGGTAATATTTCTGGCTTTGTTGGGTTTGCTGGGGGCAAGTGCCTTATGGGCGGTTCCAGGTCTGGCTTTGGAATATGGAGGCGGAGTACAGGTGACAGAGGATTTTAGCTGTTATGTTTTGCAAGAATCCACACAGCTACTGCGTTTTTACAAGCTCACCCCGGCAGAAAACGGGTTTGGCATTGAAAGCTTTTATGTGAATATGTCAAACGAGATAAGCACTCCCACTTTCATCTATGAATACCAGCATTCACAGTCGCTTCAGCAAGACGGCGGGGCTGTAAGTCTGGTCCTGGCCAAAAGCTTTATGGGCAATGCTTATATCTTGCATAAGAACGACCTGTACCTGTTTATGACAGTGATCGACCAAGACATGCAGGTGTCCACTGTGGTCACCTCAAATCCCGGACTCAGTTTTGAGCAAGACCCAATATTCAGGCGCACTTTCTGCTTTCTGGATCCTGAGCTGATGATACTCTCCAATCAAGCTAACCTTTACCTGCTCAATCTGCAAACCCAGAGCTGCAGCTTTTACTGGACATTCCCGAATGCTGTCAGCCCCGTAAGCCTGAACCGGGTGGATGATGAACATGTGATCATGTCTGCCTGGCTTGGCTATAAGGACGAAACCAATTTCCTGCTCAATTATCAAACCATGGTGCGGACTCACATCGATTATCTGGGCTGGAATACCGTCCCAATCAGCGGTGACTTTGGTAATAAGCGTTTTCTTGCAAATCAAAATCGGCATGATGGTGATGGTATGGATTTGGTACGTACCTTGCTGATGGATATCCATCCAAACAACACAGTTTCTTACTTTCCTCTTTATTATGGCGGCAGCCCGAACTTTTTCGATTATACTCCCATGCACACCTTCGAGCAGATCAATCTTTTGGGCGATAACCGCTTCCTGGCCATCTGTACCGATCTGTTTGAGATTCCCCGGAACAGGAAATTGGGAATATTCCGGATCGAGGGAAACAGCATAGTCTATGATCAGCTTTTCACAGAATTGCATAGTCCGGATCATCCCGCCAGGATTTATAAGATCCAAGACGGATATTACCTCAGCTTTCACTACTACACTCCCACACCGGAGTCTGCAAAGCTATTGGATATGGAATCTCAGACTATCAGCCTGCCCGATACCAATGTGATTGTGAGTCCTGGGAACCTCTTATCTACAGACGACAATTCGTTTTACATAGTCAATTCAGGAAACCACGTGCATTGCTATAGATTGGTAGAACCCAGCTCTGTACCACCGGAAAATCCCATGCCACCAGCCCTGCTACACTTGAGTATAGGCCCAAATCCGTTCAAAGAAAAGCTCAATGTAACCCTTAACTGCAGCAAACAGGATATTGCGAAGATTGAGGTCTATGATCTAAGGGGACGTTTGATCATAAAATTGGCAGAAGGCAGCCCGGGAGACCTACGCTGTGTATGGGATGGCAAAAGTGCTGCAGGACGTCGCCTTCCTTCTGGTATCTACATAGTTCGCGCTACAGCCAGCGGCAGTTCGAAAGCAATGAAAGTAGTCCTGCTGGACTAAGCCCTGGCTGGCAAGCAGACTCGCGATAAGCTGGTTTTTTACAATAGCAGCTTTATTCCCATGCATTCCAGCAGGGAGACCGCATCCGGCAGGCTGAAAGTGGCATCTTTGACATTGTTATTGAGCGGGTTGATGGTGTAGCCATGCGCTCCGTTGAACCTGGCTTTGCTGAGCTTGGTATTGTTAAAATTCACGCAGCTGAAGCTGCTGTTTGTGAAATTGCTTTCTGATAAGTCAGAGCCGAGGAAATCCGTTTCGATTATTTCGCACTGTTGATAGCTGGTTTTCTTTAGTTCCATCAGGTTGAAATTGCAGCTACGCAGGAGGCATCCGGAAAAACCTATATCAAAGCCAAGGGTATTGCAGAGGGTAAAATCTACCCCCACCAGTTTACAGGTCTCAAATCTTACTCCCTGAAGCATGGCATCCCGGAAAGAGGTGAGCGACAGATTGCAATCCTTGAACGTAGTGCTATCCAGGATACCGTCGAAACGAAGCTGAGAGAAATCGCAGCCTTCAAAGCGGCATTGGGTAAAATTACGCCCCGTCAGAGCCAGGCCTTCCAGGTCCTTTATGGTCTGGTCTTCAATATCTTCCAGATAATCTGTCATAGTCATCATCTTTTGCATCTTCTATAGAGACGGCCTCAGCGAGATAGGCACAGGGCTTAATTTTGCACTGCGATATACAAAGCCGTCGCCAGTTTCACCAGATTCTCATCGGTGGTATTCAACCTTTCGCTGAGCACTTGGGCGATGTTTTTCATGATGTGATATGCAGCTTTGTGGTTTTCTCGGGCATAGCGGTCAAAATCCTGTTTAGTAAGGGTATAAAGCTGGGAATCCACGATAGCGATTACGTTGGCATTGCGGGGAGCCTGGCCCAGGATGCCGTTTTCGCCAAAGGTGGGCAGGACATCAGCCGAGAGGGTGGCCAGCACCTTTTGGGTGGAGGTGATATCCTCATCGAAGCCTTTTACCAGGTCTTTGGTTACGCGCACAGCCCCTTTCACCAGGATAAAGATTTGTGCGCCTATGGTTTCTTCTTTCAGCACATAAGAGCCTTTACTGAAATTCACCATTTCCAGATAGGGCAAGAGAGACTTCAAGTCCTCTTCGCTGAGACCAGCAAATAAGCGGATTTTCTTCAAAGTTTCCAATTTCTGCATAATTCCTCCTACTGAAGGATAATGGCCTGATCGCTTTCCTGAATAATGCTCTGCCGGGGAGGATTGAAGCGGATGCTGCTTTTATTTTCAGAAAAGATTTTTTTGGATTTGCTCAGGGTGGTCTTGATAAACTGATCTATGGCAGAGGAATTATCATCAAATATGCTATCCAGCTTTAGCTCCGGCTCTTGGGTCATGAGGCCGATTACAATGCGCCCTTCTTCCTGATAAATATGATCGTAGAGCTCACCAAATTCTTTGCCGCAGAAATCATCGCTGATCTCACAACTGCGGATTCTGGATTCTGTATTTTTCACCAATTGGGTGTAAATACTCAGATTATTGGTGTCCATGATGTTTCGGCCAGCAGATATCCTCCCAGATCGTCCCAGATGAAGATTTTATTGATGCCGATGCGTTGCAGCATCTGTTTGTTTTCATGGTTGATAAGCTGCACGGTAATCTTCTCTTTTTTGGTTAGGAAGTGGATGGCGTTTGCCACTATTATGCTGCGATCATCGGCGATAGAAGGCTGCAAAGAATGATCTGCCAGGATGATCACCTGGTCTGCATTTGATACTGCTGCACGCCTCAGCGTATCTTCCGAAGTAGGCTCTCCCCTCACAAAACTAAGTGCTAAAGAGGGGTATTGACTTTCCAGAGATTCAAAAAATTCCGGAGTCTCATTCATTAAAAGGCAGATTTCTGTAGATTCCATTTTTTTATCGATCAGAGCCCCTAAAAAGTAGTGTGCGGTATTATTCCATCCGCAAAGTACCACATGATGGTGTGTTCTTACCTGTTTCAAACCTTTAGCTCCTTTGAGCCTGTCCTCCACAAAGAGGGAGGCAATAAGCCCTGTAAACACCGATAATGAAGCAAAACCGATGACGATTAGGATCATGCCCACCAACCTTCCTAAGAAAGTGACGGGAAATTTATCTCCATAGCCTACTGTGGCAATGGTTACGACAGCCCACCAGATGCCATCCCAGAAGGATTCGATGGTGCTGTCGGTACTCCCCCGGCTTTCCAGCAGCCAGATAAGCAGCGCTGAAATCAAGAGCAGTACGGCAATGAAGGCGCATACCAGCAAAAAGCGCAGGACTAACTTCTGATTTTCTACACTCAGATTATGATACAGTGCCTTTTTACGCAATTTCCGTATCAGTGGATTAGCGCCTTTTCCCATGGCGTAAAGCTATTATCCCCCGATAATAAGGTACAAAATCATATTTGCCAGGCCGATGATGAAATTGACTGCCAGGAAAAAATAGATCAGATACTTATGGACATATTGGTTATAGTATTTCCGGAAGAAATCGATGGAATACTGAAAGTCAAAATCATCGATCCGATGTTCCACCCGAAGCTGTTCCGCCAGGCGGGGGATAGTCTTGCGCAAGAGTTTAGATACCATGCCAGCGAAGGCATCCACTATCTTATTTCTGATTCCGGTTTTAAGTTTTAACGGCATAAATCTCCAGGAGTCCACAAAGCTGGTCTTTTCCCAGAGGAAAACGTGCACTTGCTGCTCCCATCTGGCCAGATATCCTTCCTTGTCCCGGGGGTTTTCGGCCTGCTCCAGATAATCGTGCAAATAGTATCTGGCCTTGTTAAATACCCAATTCCTTTTTCTGACTATGAAACCAGGGGTGAGCCAGACTTTTTTGCCAAAGATAAAGCGTGGCTTGGGGTTGAAGAGAAGCCACTTGACGAAAGAAATCAAGAGTAGTCCGAGGACCATGTTCCATACGATAAAGAGTAATGATTGTAAAAAGAGCATTAAAAACCTCCTCCTGTTCCGCCGCCACCTGAGCGGCCTCCACCAAAGCCTCCAAAGCCACCAAAACCGCCAGATGAACCTCCACCAAAGCCGCCTCCGCCGCGAGAACCGCCGCCCCATGAGCCGCCTCCGCCACCTCTGCTAAAGATCAAGAACCATAAGAGGACATTTAATATCCTCCCTCTGGTTACTATCATCAGGATGATGAAGATCGCCAGGACAATCAGTCCGCTAAAAGGTGAGGCCTCCTGGCCTGCAGAGCTTTGGCGCTGAGAATATTCTGACATTCCGGTAAGCGTTACTCCCTTTTCCTGAGCTATCGCTGAAAGCAAAAGCAGGCTGCCTTGCATAAAAGCGGCATCCCAATCTTCCGAGCCCGACTTCAGATAGCTCCCCATTTCTTGATAAACCTGATAGGCAAAGGCGTCTGTGATATATCCTTCGGCTCCATAGCCTACCTCAATCCGCAATTTACGTTCTTTGAACGCGATAAAGACCAATACGCCTTCATCTCGCTGTGAACCTATTCCCCACTCTTTGTATAAACGCACTCCAAAGCTTGCTTCATCTACACCCCCTATATCAGAGAAAGTAGCTATTGCATAGTCCACTCCAGTTTTCTCTCTGAGTTCGATAGCCCAGTCGTTTATTCTGGCTTTGCTGGCAGCAGACATGAGTCCGGCAAAGTCATTTACAAAACCCTCTGCCGGAGGGATTTTGATATCCTGAGCCTGGATGCTGAGGCTAAATAGTAGTAATAAGATCAGTAGAAAGTGTCTATACTTCATGCAGAATGTGTCCCATTTTGTCCTTTTTGGTTTTCAGATAAAATTCGTTTTCTTTGCGTGGCTTGATTTCTATGGGTACACGGCTCACTATGGACAGGCCGTAGCCGCTGAGTCCCACTATCTTTTTGGGATTATTTGTAAGCAATTTGATGGCTTTGAGCCCCAGGTCTTTGAGGATTTGAGCCCCAATTCCATAATCCCTAAGGTCTTCTGCAAAGCCCAGGTCCAGATTTGCCTGCACCGTATCGGCGCCGTTGTCCTGCAAATGATAAGCCTTGATCTTGTTTAAGAGCCCTATGCCCCGGCCTTCCTGGCGCATATACAGGATCACGCCCCGGCCTTGCTCTGAAATCATCTCAAAGCTGCGTGCCAGCTGTTGACCGCAATCGCACCTCAAAGAGTGCAATGCATCGCCGGTAAGGCATTCGGAGTGAACTCTTACCAAGACCGGCTCCGGGGTGGTAAGGTCTCCCATAGTGAGTGCAAGATGATGCTCCCGGGAAATCTCACTCACATAAGTGATGATATCAAACAGTCCATATTCTGTAGGCAGGTTTGCTTTGCTGACCGGATGTACAAGCTGTTCTTTTTTACGCCGATAGTGAATCAGCTCTTCGATAGTGATAATCTTCAGATCATGCTCCCGGGCAAAGGGGATCAGATCATCCAGGCGTGCCATTTCGCCATCCTCTTTGATGATTTCACAGATAGCGCCAATGGGATTTAAGCCTGCCATTTTGGTAAGGTCTATGGCAGCTTCGGTATGTCCTGCACGCTTGAGTACTCCACCTTTTTCGGCGATCAAGGGGAAGATATGTCCCGGGCGCATAAAGTCGGATGCCTTACTCTGCGGGTCTGCCAGAGCCTTGACGGTTTTGGCACGTTCTGAAGCTGATATACCGGTGGTGGTGCCTTTGATGGCATCCACGGAAATGGTGAATTTTGTGCCATGACGTTCGTTGTTTTTCTGGGTCATGAGCGGAATATCCAGTCTTTGGGCATATTCTTCGGTAATGGGCACGCAGAGCAGGCCCTTACCTTTGGTAATCATAAAATTTACATGCTCTGGAGTAATCAGGTCTGCTGCCATGAGCAGGTCTCCTTCATTTTCCCGATTTTCATCATCCACCACGATAATCATCTGGCCTTGAGCAATCGCCAAGATCGCTTCATCAATGGTGCTAAATACCGATTCTATCGGCTTTTCTTTCGTTTCTACCACGTTTTATTTTCCTCTAATATCATATTTAAAGAAGCGCTATCCGTGTCAACTGCAAAATATCGGTCCAACCAATTCAGCGTGTATAGATAGTCCTGGGGCAGGTCTGCACAGATATCCATTGCCTGGCCGCTAACGGGATGGTTAAATTCCAGCCTCCAGGCATGCAGAGCCTGGCGCAAGAGGTGAGTAGTGAGCAATTCGGTAGCCTTGTGCTTCATATTTTGCGGCAGTAGCGAATGCACGTAGCGGCGGGTATTGTAAAGCAGATCGCCCAAAATGGGCATATTGTTATGCGCAAATTGCACCCTGATCTGATGCATACGTCCGGTTTCAAGCTGCACTTTCGTCAGGGCAAAATAGTGATAGTATTTGATGGTCTTGTAATGCAGCAGCGCCCATTTACCCTTATTCGCCATACACATCTGGCGGGGATTTTTCAGTGACCGGGCGATATATCCCTCGATGCTGCCTTCCGGTGGTTCCGGAATTCCGCTGGTGATAGCCAGATAGGTCTTTTTGACCTCGCGGCGAGCAAATTGATGGTTCAAAGCTACCTGAGCTGCATCGGTCTTAGCAATGATGATAAGTCCGGTGGTGCCTCTATCCAGGCGATGCACAATGCCGGGACGATTAGGCTCCCGCCCCGAAGACAGCTCTCCGGCAAAGCGATACATGATGGCATTTACCAAGGTTCCATCCGGATTGCCGTGTCCGGGATGTACTATCATACCTGCAGCTTTGTTGATCACGGCCAGATCATCGTCTTCATAGACTACATCCAAAGGGATGTCTTCCGCCTTCATCTGATAATCCGGCGGTTCGGGCAATTTCAGATCGATCTCATCTCCCCGGGAGAGCAAATAGCTCTTTTTTACCGGAATATTATTCACCAGGATGCCATCTTCTGCAATCAGGCTTTCGATGAAGCTGCGCGAATGCAACTCTTGCAGCCGTAGGTTTGCCAGATGTTTATCCAGGCGGATTGGCTCCTCGCCATCAAAGATGATCTTAATCCTGCGAGTGCTCACCGATGAGTTCCACTGTATATACCCCTCCAGAGGCTATGCCTTTACGGTTTCGGATAATGGAGCCCTTGATCAGAGCCATCTGAGAGGAGCCTTCCACCTCCACTTTTTGGTCATAGATGTTATTACCAAAGCGCAGAGATTCGGTTATCACATCAAAGATGCGGGCATAAAAGTCATCTTTTTGTATCACTTCATTGAGATTACTGGTATCGCTAATGCTCGGGAAGCGCTTTCGGAAGACGTCATTGATATAAACTATATCGCCATTGACGTTTACGATCATCACTACCTGCGGCAGGAGATTGATTAGTTGATTGATGCGTTGATGGTGCTCATAGATCTTATCAGCTTTTACAGCGTCAAAGCGCATGATGATATCCAGCATCTTTTGCAAAGAAAAGATCAGCTCCTGAAAGTCATGATCGTGCTCAAAACGAGTGCTGTCTATATCAATCTGGTAATTTCCGCTTGAAATCTCATCAATGAGTTCTTGTGCCCTCTTTACCGCCCGTGAAAGCCGATAAGGCAAATAGTTATAGATCAAGATCATATAAACAAAGATCGCAAACAAAAAGACTATCATGATCGATTGAATGTCGCTGGCCAGTACATACAGGCTATTCGCTTTCCCGATGGTAAAAAGCACCACAAAGAATTGCGCCACAATCAAGGCAAAGAGTAAAATAATCATGAGGTGATAGCGTTTTTTGATAGAGCGTTTCATCTTTAGTCCTTCCTGGTCGTGGTTTCATAGATTAATTTATCCACATTGCCCTTCGGGCCCATCATGATGAGTACATCGCCTTCATTGATGGTATCATTGGCACCGGGCATGTCATTGGTGACCTTATCTACTACATTTCGGCCATCTTCGGTCACGGATAAAGAGTTGTATTTGATGGCGATGATATTGACTCCGCGGGTGGATGGCAAAGCGAGCTCCTGCAGGTCTTTACCCACAAAGTCTCTGGGAGCCACCATCTCCATCACTACGTGTCCGCTGGATAGGTTAATGTATTCCAGCACATTTTTGGAGATCAGGGTCTTGGCCAATTGCGTGCCCACTATCTCTTCCGGCAGGAGAATATTCTGTACTCCTATAAGCTCCAGAATTCTGCCATGCAGGCTGTTATCCACCTTGGCATAGATGATTCCCACCCCGATCTTGCGTAAGATGGCAGCGGTGAGAATGCTTTCCTGGATATTACTTCCAATGCCGATGATCACGGCATCCGCTTCATTGAGGCTCAGCGAACGCAAAGAAGGCTCCTCGGTGGAATCCATGCAGTAGGCCATGGTCACCTTGCCCGATACATCATCCACAATGTCCTGGTTTCTATCTATTGCGATCACTTCCATCCCACTTTCACTGAGAATGTTTGCTACAGTCATTCCAAATCTACCCAGTCCGATTACGGCATATCTGGCCATAATATACTCCCTTAGCCAATGGCTATCTTTTCTTCAGCGTAGTTTAGTTTTGCTTGTCTGTTACGCATAGAAAGCGCGTAAATCAAGGTAAGCGGGCCAATGCGCCCGATATACATCAAGATGGTAATCAGCATTTTGCCGATCTGTGTAAGTTCTGACGTGATGCCTGTGGAAAGCCCCACTGTGCCAAAGGCTGAGATAGCTTCAAACAAGAGCTTTTCAAAGGCTTGCTGCTCGGTAAGAAAGAGAACAAAGACTATGAAAAAGACTATACCCGCAGCCAGAGTGATCAGGCTGGTAGCCTCGCGGTAATTGGAAAGAGAAATGCGGCGGTTGAACAGGCTCAATTCCCGGCGGCCTCGTAGTAGTGAGACCAAAGATAATACCAATACCGCAAAAGTAGTAGTCTTGATCCCGCCTCCGGTGGAACCCGGCGAAGCACCGATAAACATCAGTGCCATCATCACCAAAAGTGAAGAAGAGCCTAAAGCGCTGATATCCACCGTATTAAAGCCTGCAGTGCGCGCTGTGACAGACTGGAACCAGGAGCTCAGGATTCTGCGGCTGATGCTAAAGTCTTCCATTACCGAGCTGTATTCAGCGATATAGATGCTAATAAAGCCTATTACCAAAAGCGCTGCCGAGGTGGTAAGCACTATCTTAGTATGCAAGGTAAGCTTGCGCACCTTGTCCACGTGCATTACATAACGGTACAGATCAATCAATACAGCAAAGCCGATCCCACCCAAAAGGATCAATGTGCTAATCGTAAAGTTTACCAAAGGGTTATCTACAAAAGAGATCAGTGAATCCGAAAACAACGAAAACCCAGCATTGCAAAAAGCGGAAACTGAATGGAAGATGGCATTGTACATAGCCCAGGACGAAGACATGCTGCGCAAAAAAACTGGAAATAGTAAAATCGCCCCCACCCCCTCGATCAGAATAGTTACGATCACAATATTCTTCAGCAGTTGAAAAAGGTCCAGTCGCTGGCTTTCGCCCATCACGGTTTGCATCACGTTTTCCAGTTTCAAGGTAAGCCTTCGCCCCATTATCAGCGCAAAAGCGGTAGATATCGTCATAATCCCCAATCCCCCGATCTGGATCAATAAAAGGATCACTAATTGCCCAAAAAGACTGAAGTATCCACCAGTATCCTGCACAATGAGTCCCGTTACACAAGTGGCAGAAGTAGCGGTAAACAGCGCATCCATAAAAGGAGTAACCCTGCCCTGTACAGAGGCTGAAGGTAACATCAAAAGCACAGTCCCGATAATAATCACCGCTGCAAAACTCAACATCAACGAGACTGGTGGATTATTTGTAAGCACCTTATACAATTTCCCTTCAAAAGAACGGAAGATCAGGTATTGCATGGTGAAATAGGTCTGGCGGATGAGCAGGAAAAAAATAACAAACTTGGGATGGTAAGAAATCAATATACCCCCAAGCACCAGCAAAGTCAAATCCAAAATGAGTAAGTTACGCTTGCTGCGGGAATCCGGGGAGCTCATGCGACCTAAGATGGTGATAAATATCAAGATTAAATTCGCCAGAGCAGTAAAAAACTCCAGGCTATGATAATCTGTAAAAGCAGTAAAAATGCTCTCCAGAAATATGACCGCAAAACTCCACAAGGCCAACAGATAAGCGATGGATTCAATATACTTGAGGAATTTGCTGGGTTTTTTTTCTGGCATGTATCAGTCCAGCTTGATATCCTCTAAGATCATATTTTGTATTTCCGTGATCGATTTTGCCGCAGGCAGGTTCTTGAGCACACCTTTATCCTGGAAAAATGATCTTAGAGTATAAGTCTTTCTAAAAAAAGCCGCTACACGCCTTTGAATAGCCTTGGGTGAATCGTCATCCCGAGTGATCAGCTTTCCACCACAAAGATCGCAAATACCTTCCTTTTTGGGAGGATGATGGAGCATGTGATAATTTGTCCCGCACTGGCTGCATACTCTTCGGCCATGAATGCGCTGAATAGCCTCATCTTTCTTTAAGTCCAGATAGTAAACCCGCACTAAATTATAATGATCAATCAGATATCTGGCCTGTGTCAGAGTGCGAGGGAAACCATCAAAGATCACTCCTCTGCAATCTGCCTTCAGAGAACCGTCGATCAATCCAAAGACAACCTCGTTGGGGGCCAATTCCCCCTTTTGGATGGTGCTTTTTACATCATCGCCGATATCGGTTCCGAGACTCACTTGCTCCCGCAAGAGGTCTCCAATATTCACATGCTGGAATCCAGTGCGTTGCTCTAAAAGCTTCGCCTGAGTTCCTTTCCCACTACCCTGAATTCCCAAGAAAACTATCGCATCTATCATAATTACCTCAATTGTGGTCTTATATTAGAATAACCCTGATTTGTCAAGATATTATCACCCTCTCTAAACTGAAGAGTGTAAAAGTCATACTTTTTTTTCCAGGATTACAGTGGCGATAGCATAGTCCTTTTCGTGGCTTAAAGAGAGGAATATCTGCCCTGTGCCTCTGCTCAGTGCCAGGGCTTTTGTGGCACCAGATAAAGCGAGGCCAGGCTTGCTTCTGGCATCGTTTACCACTTCGATCTCAGTCCAGCAGATACCTTCATCCCAGCCGGTACCCAAGGCCTTCATAAAGGCTTCCTTGGCGGCAAAGCGGGCGGCGTAGCTTTGAAAGGGATTGGCTTTACTGCTGCAGTAATGCTGTTCAGAAGAGCTAAATACTTTTTCGATAAAGCGGGGATTGCTTTGGATCACACGCTCAATCCTGTGCACTGCTACGATATCTGTACCCAGCCCCAGAATCATGAATCTGCTCCATGGCTCTTCTCCAGAGACAGTAGATAGCGCTTGATCGGGATTCCTCCGCCAAAACCTCCGAATGAACCATCTGAAGCTATTACTCTATGACAGGGAATGATAATGGCTATAGGATTCGCAGCCAGGGCATTTCCTACCGCTCTGGCTGCCTTAGATTTACCGATTGATCTGGCAAGATCGCCGTAAGATACACTCTGGCCATAAGGGATTTTCAAGAGCTCCTCCCAGACCATAAGCTGGAAAGGCGTACCCGTGGCAAAGAAAGGCAGATCAAATTCCTTGCTTTTCCCGGCAAAGTATTCATCCAGCTGGCGGATCACCTCTTCTTCAAAAGCATTTTCCACCAGATGGTTTAAAGGTTTCTCACAAAAGGATATGCGGTTGATGGTTTCTTCCTCTATCTCAATTTCCAGACAGAGGTCTGAGTTTTGGTAATACAGGATTCTGAGCATAAGATTTTCTCCTATAAAAACAAAGCCCCTTGATGCACGACGTCCAAGGGGCTAAGCTTGTGTGTTTATGGTAACTAAGCAGTAAATCTCCGGCGTTCTTTGATTCTTCCCGCCTTTCCTTTGGCCTGGCGCAGATAAAAGAGCTTCGCTCTGCGAACCTGACCGTGGCGCACGATCTCAAGCTTATCGATATTGGGTGAGTTTTGCGGAAATATCCTCTCAACTCCCACTCCGCTTGATATCTTGCGAACAGTGAAGGATTTGGAAACTCCTGCACCGCGTTTTTGGATCACGATGCCTTGGAAAACCTGAATACGTTCTTTGCTACCTTCTTTAATTTTATAATGGACTTTCACAGTATCGCCTACGCGATACTCGGGAAAATCAGTTCTGATTTGGTCTCTGCCAACTTGTTGCAGAATATCCATTTGGGTTCCTCCCATATATATACTCGGAGAAGATGAGGCCTGGGGTATGCATGGCGTGGCGCAAAGTATAGCTCATTATTCGCCGTCTTCTGCGCATAAAGACGGCTTCGCGCTATGCTTTTGAACTTTTGTTCTTACTGAGAAAAAGACTCTAAAAAAAGAGTCTGCTCGCTAAAGTTCCGCACTATGCATCTATAGATATTTAGACCTCAGCTTTCCTGATTGGTTATTATTTTCCCTTTTAGGGACAGCCATCAGGGCTGCTTACAATAAATCTGGTCTTCGGGTTCGGGTTAAGATTTCGGATTGATGCTTTGCCCAATCCTCTATTTTGGCGTGATTTCCGCTGATAAGCACATCAGGCACTTGCTGATGCATAAATTTTTCCGGCCTGGTATAACAGGGGAAACCCAGCTTCCCGTGGTAGAAAGAATCGCTTTGGGCACTTGAGATATCGCTTAATACTCCATCTTGAAGCCGGGCAATACCGTCGATAAAAACCTGCGCTGCCAGCTCTCCCCCACTGAGTACAAAATCCCCAAGGGAGATTTCATCGCTCACCAGAAGGCGGCGGATACGCTGATCGATCTCTTTGTAATGACCGCAGAGCAGAATGATGTGCTGCTCGGTGGCATAGTGACATAGTATCTTCTGGCTCAGCTTGCGTCCCTGAGGACTGAAATATATCACTGGAGCGGGGCCTGCGGTCAGGCAGGCTTTGATAGCATCCCACAAAGGTTGTGGGGTAGCTACCATGCCGGCAAAACCGCCATAAGGATAATCGTCCACCTTCCGATGCTTATCCGCTGTGTAGCGGCGTATGTCATCCAGATTTACAATGAGCGCTCCCCTAGCTATAGCCCGGGCCACTATGCTGCTTTCCAGAAAGCTAGTAAAAGCCCCCGGAAAAAGGCTGAGAACATCAAGTTTCATCTTCGCTATCTATAAGCTGACCATCCTGCAGCCTGAGCCCGCTGGCCAAAAGCAGGTCTTCCATGTTTTCCAGAAAGACCACCCCTTGAGACTGAGCGGGAGGCACAGGCAGATAGTGCTCCACCTGCGGAACCAATATCTCGGTATCCAGGCCGGTAGAGATCACCAATACATCCTGAGCGCCATTGTAAAACGTATCCACTACAGTGCCCAAAAGGCAGCCTTGATGGACCACATCCAGGCCAATGAGTTCATACTCATCTTCCTGATTCTCTTTATCTTCAATCGCCAGGAATACTTCCCGGTGCAGCTTACGTTCTTCGGCGATGCCGTCTTCAGCAAATCTCACCCAAGTTTTCTTTTCACTTTGTTTCCTATCGCTGATAGTTACGTAAAACACTCTATTTTCTTCAAAGATCAAATACAAATCGGCATTGTGATCAAATTCGGATCGATAATCCGGCTTTATCATCACATGATGCCAACCTTCACTATCTACGCCACCTAATCTGCCTATTCCGATAAGGTGAGGGCCAGCCATTTATTCTATGATTTCCAGCTCTGCGCGTTTTCCTTGCTTGGTCGATACGGCGTTAATGATAGTACGCATAGCACCGGCGGTGCGTCCACGTTTTCCAATCACTTTGCCAATGTCCGTCTTCGCTACACGTAGTTCAAACAGCGTTATCTTATCTCCATTAATCTCGGTGACAGAAACTTCACTGGGATCGTCAACAAGAGCCTTTACCATGAATTCAATGAGATCTTTCATGCTCCACCTCAGTTCTTTTTTTCTTATTCTGCTTTCGCGAGTTTACGCTCGTGCCAAATCTGTAAAACGCCAGCTTTGCGCAATAAAGAGCGCACTGTCTCGGTAGGTTGCGCACCCACAGAGAGCCAGTAAATTGCACGTTCTGTTTCAATATTTATCTTGGATGGTTCTGTCTTTGTATCGTACCAACCTACGCATTCGAGGTATTTACCAACTTGTTTGACGCGGGAATCCACGGCTACAATACGGTAAAAAGGTTGGTTGCTTGCTCCCATCCTTCTCAGTCTCAGCTTGACCATTATTACTCCTTACTTTATATCTTAAACATTATTCTAAGTATAGCATTGTTTTTGCAGCTGCTATTTCCGTCAAGTTATTTTTTCTTCTCACTTTAGCAATAGCTCCCAGATGCTTACCGGAATCACGCCGGAGTAAGCATAAGGAAGCTCAAGATCAAAGCCCATAGCCTGGATCAAAATCTTTCCTCGCACCTCATATTCAATGCCGCCTTTGAATACTCCTTTCGCTGCACCCACCACAGATTTGAGATTGGATAGCTTAAATACCATGCTGCCTTCTCGATAAAAAACGTTTTCGTCAAAGAAAAGCTCTTCCTTGATATTCCCTGTTCCCACTGCTTTGCCTCCGATGAAGATCTCGGAAGGGAAACCCTTGAGCCGGAAATTGATGCCATAGGGATTGATCAGGATAAAATCCGCCATCAAACCGGTCTTGCTAAATCCGTAATCCCCAACATAAGTGCGCAGTAGCTTAAAAAGCGCTTGGCCCCCAGAAGAGCCTGTATCCATCTTGCCCAGATTGGGCAGCATTTTCGGCAGATAATCTTCGATAGATATGCTATAAAGCTGTTCAAGTTCAAAGCTTTTGGAAAAGGCCATCGCCCTGCCCTTCCCTTTCAGCAGGATGATGAATTGTAAGTCTTTGTTGATGCTGCTCACCATGCGAATCATGGGACGGCTCTGAATATTGACCAGGAAATCCAATTGCACACTCTTCTTTGCCGGCAGAGTGATCTCTTTTTTCAGCCGGGCCTCTCCCACTTTTATCCGGTTTGGATCCAGCATTTCTACATTGAGTTCTTTGAGCCGTACCTGATAGCCATTGGGGTTTTTTACAATGATGGAAAGCTCCAGCTTGCTGTTATCAATCTTGATTTCGGCTATAGTCAAATCCTGTATCTTTACAATTTCAGGTTGTTTGAAAATCAATTTGCAAGAGCTTAAACAGAAGAGGATCAGGAATACTGCCAGGGCTTTGAAAAGTTTCATATATCTACTGATTAAATACTCTGTGCCAGAGCTCCAGAGAGATCACATTGTACAGCATTTCGGCATCGCGATTCTTCCCGGCTAAAAAGCCCCGCCAGCGTTGATGCACCAATGGCAGATCCCAGATTCCGCGGCTGCGAAATTCCCGGCTGTACAGGATGTCTTGCATAAAGTCCTTTAGCTCGCCGCGCATCCACCTGCTATAAAAAGGACTGCCAAAGATGCCTTTGTCTTTGCGCTCTGAGATTTCCTGGGGTACATAGCCCTGGAAGGCTTTGCGATGGAATACCTTGCGGTATGGAGGCCTGATCTTATATGCAGCCGGAAGACTGAAGACCAGCTCCACCAGCCGGTGATCTAAAAAGGGCATCCGGCTCTCCACGCCATTGCCCATACTCATGCGGTCTTCACAGTGCAGCAGGGTCATCAGAGAGGTGTTGTGCATCATATTATACAAAAAGCTGCTCAATCTGGAAACGGGGATATCGCTGATCTGCTGCATAAACTTCCCCTCCACCATAGCCTTGGCCTGAGCGGCATATTCTTTTGAGAAGGGATCAAAGCGGTAATGGCGAGCTTCGAGGGCATACAAAGTGGATTCCGGCAAAGCTACGGACATGGCGATTTTAGCGAGATTACCCATGCTTTGCAGAGGATTAGCGCTCAGGAAATGCTTGATTTCTCCGGCAAATCTGCCCACCCGCAAGCTTCTGATGAGATCGGCATAATAGCGATATGTAGCATGCCGATAGCCGCCGGATATCTCATCCGAGCCCTGCCCGGAAAGCAGCACATGGACTGATGCCTCATTCACCATCTTCATCAAAGCGTATTGGCTTACAAAACCGGAACTAACCGGCAAATCGTTCAAATAAGTAGCCTTCTCCCACCAATCCAGCGCATCCTGTGCCTGAGGAGCTGAATAATTCGTCTGAATCCCATTTTTGGCCGCCACTATCTCGATATAGCTCCTTTCATCCAGAGCGGGATCATCTTCATAATATATGGAAAAAGTCCGAAGCGGATAGTCCAGAAGCGGCGCTGCCATACAGGCTATCGCGCTGGAATCCAGGCCTCCGGAAAGTGAAGAACCCACCTCCACATCACTGTGCAATTGCAATTTCAAGCTATCCATAAAAAGCTGTAGATATTCATCTTTGGCTTCATCAAAAGATAGAGTGCTGCGCTCAAAACTGTCTGTATCCAATTGATAATATTGGCGTATCTCGGTTTTGCCACCTTTTACTATCATATTGTGTCCGGGTTTGAGCGCATGTATATGCTGCCAATGGGTTTCTTCATCATAGACCATCATGGAATTTACTTTCATGCTGCGCCATATCATGGCCTTATTTTGGGCCTTATCGATAGGAGCTGCCAGGATTTGCTTGATCTCAGAGCCCCAATACAGATAGCCTTTGTCAATAGCATAATACAAAGGTTTGATGCCAAAGCGGTCCCGGCTGAGAAACAAAAGACCCTGCTTTTGATCCCATATACTAATAGCCCACATGCCTACAAAGCGATGCACGCAGTCCATCCCCCAGTAATGGTAGGCTTTGAGTATCACCTCGGTATCGCTGTGACCACGAAAGCTGTAACCCGCTTTTTCCAGTTCCACCCTTAGCTCATTATGATTGTAAATTTCACCATTAAAAATGATCGCCAAATCCAGCTTGGCATCATACATGGGCTGATGCCCAGATTCCGTAAGCTCCAAAGTGGGCAGTCTTTGAAAGCCAAAACCTATCTGGGCAGCCCAAGCCGCATCAAAAGGATAAAGCTTAGCCTTCACTGCAGCTATGCTATCTTCCACGTAAAAAGCCCGGACCTCCGGCTTTTGGATGTTGATAGCCAGATAGCCTTCATCTTGGGACCCACGATGATGCACCCGCTTTGTCATCTCGCTTAGTAGCACCATATCTATCTTCTGCTCTGGGAGCAAACTGTATATTCCAGCGATTCCACACATCTGTATTTTTCTCCTTATCGGGTTCAGCTCGCTTGATAGGTGGATTTACGTCAAGTGAAATTCTCGGCAGGGGCGACCGCCCCTAACCGATCTTTACCATTTGGCTATTTTTTACCCCCAAAAACAGGCGTTTTTTAGCCATTTCGGCCAAATTGCTAATCCTGTATATGGTTGTAATTCAGCACTATAGCCGTTTTCAGGTTTAGCCAA
>Ga0265293_10005019_pt1 | contig 22631 bp, 22 predicted proteins | sample Munlanlewell138R_FD_192505 | JGI IMG/M metagenome (GOLD analysis project Ga0265293, IMG submission 192505) | Leachate microbial communities from a municipal landfill in Southern Ontario, Canada - Leachate well 138R | ecosystem: Engineered > Solid waste > Landfill > Unclassified | place: Canada... | reverse complement strand
GCGTCGGGATGGTCGAGGATGCGGCGGTGGCGTGAGGCGAGAGCCTGCGAGCCATTGATAGCGTGAAACCCAGGGGGCGATTGCGAGACAGGCAATGATTGAAACCCAGAGTGAGGATGCGAGCCAGGCAATGATTGAAACCCACAGAGAGGATGCGAGCCATTACGAAGATGAAACCCAGAACGAGCGTGCGAACCCCAAAAGGAGGTCCCAAATGAACATCCCAGAAGGCGTGATCGAACATCTGAACTACATGGCGAGAACCTACGACGGATTCAACAAGATGCTCACCGAAATGAAGAACCGTCTTCACGCCCTGAACAAGGACGCCCGGCCAAAGGACCAGGAGGAAATCGACGGCTTGGAAAAGATCAAGTCGGCCCTGTCCCGCCGCATCTCCAAAGAACTCGAATACTGGCCCATCTGGACCGAGTGGCTTGTCAACGTGCCGGGCGTCGGCCCCGCCATCGGCGCCAACCTGATCTTGCTCTACTACTACCGCTTCGCCCCTGCATGTCCGGTGTGCGGCACCGTCGTTGAAAAGACCGAAGGCACGTTCTTTTGTCCCGCCTGTGAAAAGTCTGTGAAGGGTGACGGCGTTGCCTATCAGATCCAGGAGCGCGACTTCCCGAACGTGAGCAAGTGGTGGGCATTCATGGGCCGCAAGATCGAAGACGGTAAGATGACCAAGCGGGCCAAGGGCAAGGCGCAAACGTGGTCGAGCAAGGGCCGCCTTGTTGGTTATCAGGTCGGCGACCAGTTCAACCGCCGGAAAGATTCGGACTATGGCCGGTTCCTGCTGGAACGCAAGGCCCACCGGGAAAAGACGCACCCGGACGCAACCAAGGGGCACCGGCTGAACATGGCCCGGAACGAGGCGGTCAAGCTGTTCCTGTCCCACTTCTGGCACGTCGCCCGGACGCTGGATGGGAAGAGCACGGCCGGCCCCTACGCGGAAGTCGTCATGGGGCATACCGGGATCATCCCGCCGTTCTATTGGGACGATTGGAAAAGGGAAGCTGCGTGAAGCCGGGAACTCGTTGAAACCCATCATTGGATTGCGAGCCAGAGGAAAATTGAAACCCAGATTTGAAGTGCGAGCCAGCGCTCCCATTGAGAAACTTAAAGATGTCCTGTCTGTGGACTCATTTCCAGGTGAGGAACTTGGGTACTATCGTACCACAGCAGGGCTGATCATTTTTATCCTGCAGCGAATTGAAACCCAAACAGCGCGTGCGAGCCGGTTCAGCTCTGAAACCCATGATAAACGTGCGAGCCACCGATGGAATCATGATGCGATTGCTTTATCGCATAGATGCCAAAAACGAGAAGGAGGATTGTTCGTTGACGACAAAGGTTTTGGTCAAGAAGCTGTCAGAAGAAGCCAGGGTGCCGAAGTACATGACACAGTTTTCCGTCGGATCCGATCTGTTTTCGGTGGCCGATGTCCGCATAGCGCCGGGTGAGGTCGCCAGGATCCCGATCGGGATAGCCATTGAGCTGCCGAATTGGCTGAAGATGTTCATAATGCCGAGAAGCGGCTTGAGTTCCAAGGGAATTGTGGCCATCCCGGGGACCATCGACAGTGACTATCGCGGAGAAATCAACGTGCAGCTTATGAACGCCAGGCGCATCGGGTCGTTTTCCGTGCATGTCGGCGACCGGATTGCCCAGGGCGTCATCGGTCCGGTGACAAGGGTTGCTTTTGAAGTGGTGGACGAGTTGGGGGAAACGGAGCGCGGTGAGGGCGGGTTCGGTCATACGGGGGTTGGTGGGTAGGCAGGATGCAAGGCGATCTGTCAATGCAATCAATCAAAAAGAGGAGAAAGAAATGTTTAACATCAGAGCGTTGAAGGTAGGCGAGACGTACAAGAACAAGCGGGGCGACCGCCGCAAGGTGGTGAATGTCGATGGTGACTATCTGGAATACGAGATCATCGAAAAGAGCGGCCGTGGGCCGGGGGTGGTCGGCGATGTTTGCAGGGTCAAGGTGAACACCTTTCTTCGCTGGGGCTGGCCGGTGAGGCACAACTTCAAGTGATCAAAGGAAAAACTGCGTAGCTTACCCAGCGTAACAGACTCCAGTGATACGGTGGCCTCCCATGGGAAATATATCGGAAATGAGCACGGGTTTCAAGCTCCAAAAAAAGGCGCTCGATGTCGCACTGAAGCATTTTAATGCCGGGTGCGACAGGGAGATTGGCGTTCGGAACACGATGATCGACGTTTTTGCGTCGACCCCCTGGATATCGACATGGGAGGCCGGAAAGCTGGCCGAGCGCGCCTGGAAGGCGATTGAAAAGCAAAGGGAGGTTGCCGATGCCAACAAGCGGTGACGCCTACGAAGTACACCGGTCCGGAAAATGGATTGCCGTGGCACCGGAGGAGATAGGGGCCGGCGAACACTACCGACAGACGAACAACGGTCTTCGTGTTTACCGGGGCGGCAAGGGGATTTTTGTCGGTCCGGTCGACACTGCGTCCCATGCGAGCGGAGTTCTTGATCAACAGGATCAACCGGGCGGGGCAAGTCAACCGGGCGTGGCAAGTCAACCGGGCGCGAACGTCGGGGATGTTGAGATCGACGAGTGTTTCGGCGTTTTGTGCCAGTATGCGCGCTCGGGTTTTGTCGAGGGGTATGGGAGAATCAAGTTTCTCAAGTGCGCGCTCAAGAACAAGCCGATCATGGACCTTGAAATCTGCCCAAATCTCAAATGGCGCCGCAACTGGAAGGGAGAGATAACAATAAATGAGCATAAAGCCTAACAGAGTCAGCGATTTCAGGATTACCAAGGGTACAATAAGGGGGATAAGAGTATTTTCTCTTGACTGTGCATCGTCATGTACCAAGGAAGAATGCCCGCTGTTCGGCATTTGCACATACGAGAAAGAAGGGCTTTGCACGCTTGAACAAAAATGGATTCAGGCTGCATTCAACCCGTTTGTCGACCTTCTCAACCGGGTCCCGAGCAAGTTTTTGGCGCAAATCATCGGCATGCAGATCATGCCTCTGTTCCGCCACCTGATCATTTTGCATAAAAAACAGTTGGCGATGACCCTGGACGAGGTTTTTATTGACACCCAGAAGGGCTTGGCAAGGATGAACCCGCTTTTCAGCGAAATCAGGCAAACCAGTTCGGCGATAATGAGCCTTATGGCGAAGGCGAATATCCTCGAACTGGCGGACCAGGCCGGCCTGATGGACGTCTTGACCAAAACACCGCCGAGGCCCGACGAGTCGACCACGGATCCTGGGGACGACGAGGCCTTTAACCTGACCTACGGCGATCCGGGACACCTTGATGCCATAATCGGAGAATTTTAGCGTTGTCGATCAAGTTGATCAAGCCTGAGCCGGGGTTTGGCCAGGCGCAGGTTGCTCTGGCGATGCTGGCCGGCATTCCTGTTGCCGAAGCGGCCGAGGCCATCGGAGAAAACCTGACCGCATCGGTCGGGCAGATCATCGATGCGCTTTCAAAGCTCAAGATAAAGCACACGCCGCGCAAGATGATAAACCGCGGGAAATCCATGCCGCCCAGCGATGCCCTTATCTGGATTGGAAGCGACAAAGAGGGGCGCGTGGACCGCATGGGGGTTTATGCCGGCGGCCTTATCTACGATCCCCTCCTTCAGTCACCTGTTCAGCAGCCGAGCCGGTCCAGGATATTGGCATACCTTCGCGTCGAGATCCCGGAAAGCGGTGATGAGGGCCCGGCCAGCCAGGGGGAAACCGCGAAAGAGCGCTTTGAAAGGTACGAGCGTTATCGCAACGGCGCCGAGGGGTTCATCCTGTGGGCGGAAGAGCACATCCGGATCCGCGTGATCATGCCGGGGACCATGGTGCCGGTGTGGACGCTTCTCGGCGAGCTGCCGGATACGCCGGACCCGATCACCGGAAGGTCGTACAAGCAGTTTTGGGAGAAGCAAAAGAAGGTTGTGCGCCGGGCCCTGGCGCTCAAGGGCGGAAAGTTCAAGCACCGCCTGATTGTTTTGTGCTGGCCCCGTGGTGAGGGGAAAACGTATCTTGTATGCTTCATCCAGATGTGGAAGTTTTTCTGTTGGCCGAACCAGGAGATTATGCTTTGCGCCAACAGCAAGGACCAGACAAAATTCGTCCAGTACGGCATCATCCGCAAGACCATCGAAAACTCGCCGAAGCTGCTGCGCCTTGTCGGCACGAAAAACATCCAGGAAAAAGAGATCAGGATTACGGACAGGAGCGGCAACGTTGTTTCTTTCATCCGGTCCATGTCGAACTTCACTGGCATCGTTTCCAACATTACCGGGTACGCCTTTTCAGAGCTTTTCCAACTCAAGGACCATGAGTTTTTTCAACAGATTGACGGCTCGATTCGAAACATCCCGAACGCTTTTGGCGTGATCGACTCGACGGTGTCACCGAAGGACCACATTCTTTACAGGCTCTACCAGTCGTTCCAGAAAAACGAGGATGAAACTTTGTTTTTCGACTACCGGTACAGCAAGACCGGGGACTACCGGGACTATTGGCACCCAGAACAGTCTCAGGAGCAGCTGGATTCATACCGCGTCAAATTTATCCTCGGAGGGTTCGAGCGATATTTCATGAATCTGTGGTCTGCCGGCGCGGAAGTTGTCTTTACCCGCGAGCAGGTGGACGCGGTTGGGTACATGGGGTGTGACGGGAGCGCCGAAAGTCATGGTCCACTCATCGAAATGCTCGAGAGGCGCAACCACCTGGTCGATCAGGTGGAGTTTTTGTCTTCGGAAGGCGCCGACATGAAGAGTAGGAGCATGTTGATCGGCGAAGTTGACCGCCGGCTGTGGCCTGTCGACGCAGTTTATACCCTCGACCACCATTCCAGCGGAATTGTCATGGCTACGGCGGGCGCCCTGGAGGCTCTTGGCGAGCTTTTTGACACAAATTGGGCGATTTTGGCCAGCGTGGACCGTGCCGACCCGATGAAATCCGGCAGAACCGGTGCGAGAACCCTGCTTACAACCGTTGCCAAGGGGTTGGCCGGGTCTGCCAGCAGAGGTGGCAACGTTTCGGCGACGAGCGACGCCAAAAGTAATGCCATGGGGCTCAATTACATCTACTTTTTGTTGTGCCTGGGCGTGATTGCGGACCATTCCCTGGACAGCATCAAGGGGGTTTTGTCGGAAGCGGCTTCGGAGTTTGGCGGAATTGACGCCATCGGTGTTGAACGGTGGGGTATGTGGGACCTGAAGCCCTGGGCCGACGACGAAGGGATCGATCTTGAAGCCTGGATGCCGAGCTATAGTGTGCATCAGCGGGCAATGTTCGGAGAGCTTTACATACTGGTGGATTCAGGCAGGTTCAAGTCTCCTCGGGTCAATGTTCCCGGGTCGAAGCTGGACGATATCCTGAGAGAAGAAATGCGGCGTTTTGACCATGACCCGGATGCCAAGAAATTCGGTTCGCCAGAAAAGAAAAACAAGCATGGCGTCCAGGACGATGCGGTCTACTCGCTTGCCAGCGCCATCTACGGCGGGCGCCTCAAGACCGTTTTCGACTTCAATCCGCGTGGCCGGCAGATGTTTTGGGGGGCGATGCAGCACCCGTCCGGACTTCTTGGCAACTATGGCGCATCGTGAGGACAAAGGAGAAGTCTCTAATGAAAGCGACGTTCGACACGCCGGAACACTACCTCGACAAGATCGACAAGATGTTTTGCGCCGCGAAAATAGCCGGAAAATCAAGGTTTGATCAGGAATGGGGTGCGTGGTCGGCCAGCATGAACAGGGAGATTCGCCGTGCCATCTCGTCGCTTGAACCGAAATACCCGGAAACAGCGGCACGCTACAAGATGGTTTTCATTTACTGGATCGTGACGTCGCGCCGGCTGGAAACCTGGCACGAATGGAAGGGTATTCTCGGGAGGAAGCAGTTGAACCGGGACCGCGAGATGCTTGAGAAAATTCGAAAGCAGATCGACAACCCGGGCAAGGCCTATGAGGATCTTGACATTTCGTCACCGGAAGGCATTGCCGACGCGCTTTTCGGTAAAATGGTTGGCAGGAAAAAGGATAGTTGATTGTTGCCTGAGCTTATTTGAAACTTATAATAGCTTGACAAATAAACATTTTTTGTAATAAAGAGGGCCACAAGCAACTTCCCCTGAAAAAAATAGCGAAAGGATGGCCACCGAACGATGAGCGACATAGAGCTTGAGGCCACTGGCCAACAGGCGGCCATGGATGGGCAGTCACCCCGGCCGGACGTTGAAAGCGCCCTTGCCGGACTCGCCAGTTTGGACGAAGACTTGCTCAATAATATCAAACTCATCGTGCCATGGCAACCTGCCTCCCGCACCGTCGATCCGTCTGCCGACGTGGACGCAGACGGGTTCCCGCTATCATACGCCACCAGCAAGGATATCGATTCATGGACCCGCGAGCGGTCGCAAAGAGAATGCTGGCGGATGTTTCATCGAAATCCGCAGGTCAACACCAGCGTTCGCGGGGTTGTCGGCCGAATTGCCGGGATGGGGTTTGAAACCTCGTCCATCATTCCAGAAATTCAGGCGGCCATCGAAGAAACGGAACTTGACTGGCGCAACCGTCTTTACAACTTTTTGCCGAAATACCTCAACAGGGCCTTCATCGAGGGCGAACTTTTCCTGATCCTGACGCTTCATCTCGACGGGTTTGTCGAGGTCGACTTCGTAGATCCGATGCGACTTGGCCATCACGGCGACGAAGGCTCTGGGATAATTTTCCACCCGAAGAAAGACACCTTGCCTGTTTTCTACAATATCACTGACCATGGCGGTGTCCAGATCATCGAACAAATTCCAAGCATCTTTGTTGCAAGGGACCCAGAAATAGTCAAGGAGGTTACCGACCACAACGATTACGACGAACAGCTCCAGCCGAAACTGGTGCTTCCGCGATACCGACGGATCGGATATTTTCGCCGGTTTGTTGTGGCATGGGACAAGGGTGTGATCACTCGTCGGGCGGTGAGCTACCTTCGCACCACTATAGAGTGGCTGAACCACTACGAACAGCTCAAGAAATACGAAATCGACCACAAAAAGTCATCCGGCGCCTACGCATGGACGTTTACTTTCGAAGATCTGAGGACGTTCAAATATTGGGCGTCGTTGTCAGATGAAGAACGGCGCAATACCGGGCTCATGCAGACCATCGTCCCAGGGGCGCGCCTGTTTGTCCCGCCCGGGATAAAGGTTCAGGTTGTTAACCCACAGCTTCCGAAGATCAGCGAGACGGACACCGACATTCTCGAAATGGCTGCATCCGGCATGAACGAGCCGCGGGACACCATGACCGGCACGGCCAAGGGGACCTATGGCGGGATAAAGGCAAGCCGCGGGCCGATGAGCGATCGGACTTCGGACGAAATTGCCTACTTCGACCGTTGGTGGCGCTATGATTTTTGGGGGTCCGTTTTCTACCTCAAGTCTTTTGCCGGCAAGGTCAAGGAGTTTTACGAGATCAAGGAGGCAGTGGCGTTCGAGAACCGCGAGCCAGTTATCGGGAAAGTTCGCAAGCGCCCGGAACAATTGATCGATGTCAGCTACCCGATTTCGGAGAACATTGATTACGAATCGAGGGCCAAGGGCCTGATGGGAACCAAGCACGGACCCTTGACCGAAACCCTCGGAGTCTCCAAGAAATCTGTGGCGGAACGCCTCGGATTTGGCGGATATGGGCGCCACCGCTTGAGGAAAGCGACTGAAGACGAGCTGTTCCCGGAACTGATTTACACCCAGGACGATGAACAGATCCAAGAAAAAGTTGAAGGCGAAAAAGGAAAACAGACAGTCGAAAAAGACGATTAATGCCAAGCGTTACAGATTGATCTGTTATTGATTCAACGGTTTTTTTGACAATCAGATTCGCACTGGGAGTCGCGACCCGCTGCGATTGTTGGAAGAAGGTCAGTACGGAGGCCGTACCCTCTGTGCTGGCCTTCTTCGTTTTTGGTGAAATGAAAAGGGGTCCAGATGCCGCCTCAAACACTTGAAGGGTTGTTCGACAGGTTTTGCAAGCCTGTGTGGGCGATTACCGAGGATGCCCTAAACTCCATGGTGCTCAGCCTCCAGTCCGGCAACCAGGGAGCGGTCGAGCTTGTCTCGGCGTTTACCAGCGTCAAGGAGCGCCAAAGGTACAACGTCCAAAACGGCGTTGCGATCGTGTCCGTTCGCGGGGCGCTGATCAAGGAGGAGGATTTTTGGTCCATCCTTTTCGGCGAATCGACCTACGAGGGCCTCCGGAAAACGATCGGCGACGCACTGGCGGATCCGTCCGTGAAGGTGATCGTGCTGGATGTCGACAGCCCCGGCGGCACCGTCGACGGCGCCTTGGAGTTGTCCGACTTTATCCATTGGGCCGCGCAAAAGAAGCCGATCTACGCATACGCCAATGGCCAGATGACCAGTGCGGCACTGATGATATCCAGCTCCGCAAAGGAAATTGCAGCGCCCCGGACCGCCTACGTCGGTTCAATCGGCGTGATTTCGATGCACATCGATTACAGCAAGGCCGATGAAAAATTTGGTGTCAAGGTGACCTACCTGACTGCCGGCAAATACAAGGCGATGGGCAACTATGCCGAACCGCTTTCCGAAGAGGCCCGGTCCTACATCCAGGAACGTCTTGATCAAACCTATTCCATCTTCGTCGACACCATGGCGCGCGGCCGCGAGCTGACTTCCGACGAAGTTCTGAAAATGGCCGATGGCAAGATTTTTTTGGCCGAGCCGGCTTTGGCATTGGGCATGATCGACCGCATTGAAACAGACCTGTCCACTTTTATTTCTTACATCATCGAAAAGGAGGAAGTTGCCATGGATTTGGAACAACTGAAGAAGGACCACCCGGACGTCTATGCCGCCGCCAAAGCCGAAGGCGTGAGCGAAGGAAAGGCCGAGGCCGAGGCAAAGTTCAATTCCCAGAAGGCGGATCTCGAAAAAGAAATGACCAAGGCCCAGCAGGACAACGCCGGTCTGGCCGAGAAAATCAAGGAACTGGAGCGCAAGGACGCCATCCGCGAGGAACGCGAACGCCAGGCGGCCATCAAGGCGACGGCAGAGGGCGTCTTTGCCGAGGTCCTGTCCAAAAGCACCGTTCCTGTTCATCTGCACGCCAAGATCAAGGCATACATCGATCCGACCAAGTTCTGCAACGCGGAAAACGGAGAGTTTGACGCGGCAGCGTTCAAGACCGCTGTCGAGAAAGAGGTTGCTGAGTGGTCGGTGGGCGATAGCTCGGCCAGTTCGGTGGCCGGGGGCGGCTACCACGGGCGTCAGCCCGACGGTGATGACGAGCCGGCCGCCGAGGCCGAGGCCAAGGAAGACGCAATGGTCGACAAGATGCTCAAGCACGTTGGCCAGGGGGTCCAGGGCGAATAAGCGTAACGCGCCGGCAACGCCGGTCCATCTGTTCTGAAACCGTTTTGAAAAAGGAGATCACAACATGAACACTCTTTATGGAGACACCCCTCACATTCTTCGTGGTGGGCAGATTGACCGGCGCTCGATCTTTGGCCCCTGCAACCTGGATGCCATTTTGCAGGTTCCGGTCATCATTCCGCCCGGGTACGGCTACATTCCGGCGGGGGCGGTCATGGGCAAGATCAGCGAATCGACCAGCCGCCTGTACCAGTATGTTCCCTACACGCCCCAGAACGCGGCCGGTGGGCTGGCGGCGGCCCTGTCGACCATGTTCGGCGCGGCCTACCTGCTTGCTGACCCGGGATCCACTGCTACCACCCTCGATGTCACCATGGAAGATTCCTACAAATTCATGGTGGGCGACCACATCGCGGCCCTGGACGACGACACGGCCGCCATCGACTGCGGGGCCATCACCCAAATCGACCGGACCACCTACAAGGACAAGGCGGTTATCACCATCACCCAGACCGATCTTTCCGCGGTCGATTCCGCCAATGGCGGCTGCATCGTGATCCAAACCGACACCTCCAGCCCGTACCAAACCGCTGTTGGCGTGTTGGTCGGCGGGGTCAACACCGGTGTCGGCGCCAATGCCCAGGGCGGCCAGGGAGTCGTTGTCATCAGTAACGCCATTCTCAACGTCGGCGCACTTTACAACCTTGATTCCGGGGCGATCACCGATCTTGGCGCGGTTCAGTCCGGCAACTGGTTGATCCTCAAGTAACGAGGAAATGAATCGGCGGACAACCGCCGGACGAATCAGACATTCGAAAGGAGAAAAACGCCATGAATAACATTCCCGAGCTGAAGCAGACCGCGCTTCAAAAATTGATCACCCGGTTCACTACCGCGCCGAATCTTGTCCTGACCAAGATGTTCGGTTCCGACCGGTACGAATCCGAAGACATCTACTGGGAAGCCCAGATCGGCAACCGCGGCATCATGCCGTTTGCCGCCGAGGATGCTCCGGCCCCCATGATCGGGATCGAAGGGGTGTCCGGCCACCAGGCCCACGCGGCTTTCTGGAAGGAGAAGGCCTATCTGGGGGCCAGTTTCATGAACAATATCCGTGAGCCGGGCGACAGCCGCAAGCACTATGCGGCCACCAAGATGCTGGCCCGCGAAACCAACAAGCTGCGCAACCGGTGCGATCGGCGCAAGGAGTGGATGTTCTGCCAGATGCTGACCAACGGCAGTTTCACCTACCTGGATAAGCGGGGCAACAAGGTTTCCGTCGACTACGGGATTCCCTCCACCCACTTTCCCGAGCTGGAAGCGGCCCGCAAGTGGGATCAGGACACCTCCAAGGTGCTGGAAGACTGGTTCGATATCGTGGAATTCTTCGAGTATCACGCCCAGGCGCCGATCACCCATGTCATGGTGACCAGCGAAGTTGTTCGGGCCATGGTGCTCAACAAGGGCGTCCAGAGCCTTCTGACCAAGTCCGCCTTTGGCGACGGCGACCTGATGACCCGCCCAGCCGAAGTCCTCCGCGCTCTGCTTGGCGTCCAAAATTTCATGGTCAACAACGAGATGTACGAAGTCCGCTGCTGGATGACCAGCGCGCTTTCCGCCGGTACCGGGCCCCACACGATCTACGTCGACGAGGTAAAGGATATTGCTGTCGGGGACACGATCTACGGGGTGCGCGTCAGCGATGATGGTGGCAAGCCTACCTTGACCGAGGCCATGACGGTGACCGCGACCAGCGCCACCGCCGGGACCATCACCGCAACCGGGACCATCACCACGGCGTTGCGCAGCCAGTCGGACTACATCTACACCGTTCGCAAGTTCTTGCCGACCAATCGGTTCACCGTGTTCGCGGAAACCGTCGAGGGGCAGAAGCTGGCCGAGTTTGCCGAAGCACCTTTCGACTTGGACCGGCACTACGGGATGAAGGTCGACCGCAACTTCAAGTGGGATCCGGACGGCGTGTTCATCCGGGTGCAAAACAAGGGGCTTCCCGTTCTGTTCTTCGAGGATGCCGTTTATAGCGTAGAGGTCTTGTAACCGGGGCTCCCTGCGAGGGGCAAACGAAAACCCAATGGCCGGTCTTAGCCAGGCCGGCCATTTTTTAAGATCGAACACGGAGGCTTAAATGACGACTCTCATGAAAGACTTCCCCGGCCCCTTCCCCGCCCCGATTTGTGAACAGGCGAAAAATGATCTGGTTGATCACGACACCAGAATCGGTACGGCGGAAACGGGGATCACCGATGCGGAATCCGCCCTCAGTGTCGTGGTTGGCTCCGCCTGCCAGTTTGCCGAGGCGGATCTGGCCATCGGTACCACCAAGACCAACGTGGCCCACGGCGCGGTGCCGCTCTTGATTGCTGGCAAGTTCTACACGCTTCCGGCGAACGCTGTCGGGGTGGCATTGCCGACCGGAACAATCTTCAAAAACAAGTATGGCGCCTTTGCCGTCGAGGTTGGTGCCGATTTGACGGTGGATGTTCGGGCTGCGGCGGATAATGCGACCGGATACGCCAGTGCCGCCCTGGCCCTGGCCGCCGTCAAGGCCATGGCCGCCGCTTCGGGTCACAAACGACTTGGCTACATTGTGATCCACACTGCTGATGCCGCCGATTTCACCAACGGCACGACCGCCCTGGACAACGGAAACCTTCAGACGGCCACCGCGTTTTACGATGAGGCTCCCGTCGCTTCCATGACTACACAGAAGGACGCCTTTTACAACGGGCTGATGACCCAGGCCAACCTTGCTGTCGGGGACAGTGCCGCCGAAGACATTGACCATGGTGCCTTCGACTTCGTGATCAACGGCCAAAAGTATTCCAAGGCGGCCACCGGTGCCACCGAGGTCGCCCCGGACGCTCTGACTGCCACCGCTGGCGCCAACAAGTACAACGGCTGGATGTTCAGCATCGGCACGGATGGAACCGTTGACCTGGCCGAGGACACCAATGCGGAAGACGCCGGGTATGCGTCGGCTGCCCTGGCCATGGCTGCGGCCAAAGCACTCGTTCCTGCGGCCGATCACATCGTCATCGGCTGGGCGGCAGTCGGCAACGCCACCGGTGTTGTCACGCCCGGTACTACGGCGCTGACCAGCAACATCGTTTTCGAAGACGCGCCGACGATGTTCGAAATCGCATCCGGCAACGCCACAATGCCGTAATCGGCTGAATTGCAATGGAGGTCTTTTCAATGAAAGACGACATCAAGAAGGTGCGGGTCCGCCGGCATTTGCTTTGCGCCGACGGGCCCAAGGGCGGCTACCCTGTCGGGTCGGAATTCGAATACCCGTTTCCTGCAGGAATTGCCCGCCAGTTGCGGCTGGATCGCCAGCGCATTCTGGCCGGTGCCGGCGCTTTGGCGGTGCTCGAGTTCGCCGGGGAGGCCCAAGAGGCGTTGGTTCCGAAAACCTTAGCTCCGAAGGTGGTTGCCCGGGCCGCCGCCGAGAACATCCTGCTTCGTCGGTTCGATCATCCGTATCAGGCCCAGGTCGTATTTCGGCCGCCGCACAAAGAACCGACCATCGAGGCGTCCTGGCTGTCCGAGTATCCCGCGGCGGAAGCGTCCCGGATCCGCGAATTGTTGCACAAGCGGTTTTCGGAGCCGAGGCGGGACACCGTCAAGCCTTCGGCTGCGTCGCCCGCTGCATCTCAGGCCGAAAAGGCCAAGCCCTCCGTAAACGTGGAGCGCCCGGCATGCCTCGACGGCGACAAGGTTTCAGCCGTCAATTTGGCAAAGGTCAAGCGCCAGCTCCGCGATTACGCGACCAAGGTGTTCGGCACCAAGATCGATGCGCGCCAGTCGATCGACAAAATGATCCATCAAATCCTTGCCATGGAGGCCGGACTTTAAATGGATGCTTCCTCCCTGAAAACGCTTCTCTCCCAGGAATTGAAAAGCCTAGCCGACTACCTGGAAGACGAGGATTACACCAACGCTTTCGCGGAGGCCGCCCAGGAAACTGGGTGGGCACTGGCGTCCGTGTCGACCGACTTTCAATCGCTTTGGTTCAAGCGGAGAGCCCGCCGCCATTTGGTCTATATGCTCTACGTCGAATCGGCGCGCAAGTTCAAGGTTGACCAGATCAACCTCGGCGAACGGTTCAAACATTACGGCGAGATCATCAAGGTCGAGGACGCCGCGTTCGAAAAAATTAAGGAAGAGCGTCCCGAGCAGTTCGCCGCCGCCGAAGGGATAAATCTGGCTTCCTTCTTCGGGCAACAGATCGGCACCCGCCATGCCTATGACGAGCTGGGACGCGACGTGACCGACTACTCCGACGTTTACGATGCGTTGCAGCAGTAGGAGCTTGCGGCGATGAGCATAGGCCCGGATATCAAGGAAGTCTTGCAGGAGGTCGGCACCAAGGTGACGATCCTTCCAGCCGTGGTTGGCGACACCGGCGAATATGTACGGGTGATTCTGAACAAGCAGGTGACCAAGCCGTTCATCCGCGAGTTTTTCGTCGAGGCGGTTCTTGCCCACGACACGTCGATAGAGGCCGGCGACAGGTTGTCCATGGCGGACGGCATGATTTATCTGGTCATGAACAAGACCCCGGTAACCCTTGAAGACGAGATCTACCAGTACAGCAGCGTTTTATACAAGACCAACACCATCGGCCGGATTTTGCGCCCGTCGGTTTCCACCCGCGATGCCCGCTATCGCCAGGGGCCCGGATGGACGATCTTCAAGGCCAGCTGCTACGCACTGATGACCGAATACCTCTACGGCAACGAGCTTGAGGTCGACGAGGAGATCGCCAACCTAGGCCTGAAGCGAGAGGAACTTTACATTTCGGCCTCCGATCTGATCAGCCAGGACGACCGGTTCGATGTTTCTGAAATAGGTACGGTTTCCAAGAACAGCAAGGACGGAACGATCACCGCTGGGGCCGCTATAGCCCTCGGGTTTTCACCTATCTCGGAGACCTGGACCATCACCTTCGACAGCCCGACTTCCTTCAGCGTTTCAGGAAGCGATGTCGGCGCCGTGGATGTCGCTGGCGTTGTCGGGACTGCCCTGGCTGTCGAGGACTTCTTCACCATCCCATCAAATTTCTTTGCCGGCACTTGGGCGGAAGGCGACACCTGCAGTTTTGTCACGACGGCCGAGTATTACTGGGTCCAGGATGTCAAGAAGCGCCGCTACAACAACGTGTGGGTTGCCATGCTCGCGGAGGATACCCGTTGATTGTCTCGATGTCCCCCAGGAAATCCCACTACGATCAATACCGCCAGGCCTTGCTGCGCCTTGAAACAATGGCCAAGGCCCAAAAGAACAAACTGCCGAGAACTTGTGCCGAGGAATACCGCGACGAGCTGGTCAAGGCGATTGTCACCCAAAAGTACGCCAGCCAATGGGCGTCCAAGCCGTACAGCGAGTGGTACGCCTACTGGAAAAAAATGCGGACAGGATCCACCGGGAAGTTTTGGGTCCTCTTCGGCGATTTGGTCCAATCCATCACCACCCACAACCGGGCCAGGGGCGCGCGGGCCGGATGGTTCGCCGGGGTTCCCGCGTGGGCCAAGGACAGTGGCGGGAAATCCTGGTTCAGCACTCGCGAGAACCGCCGCGGGAAAAGGAAGCCGATTGCCATGTATGCCAAGGTCAACGAACGCTTGAGGCCGCTTTTCGGGCCTTCGAGCAATGAATATCAGCAGGACCGGTGGCCGGCAAGGGCGGCGGAATCGTTCAGGGCCATCACCCGAATGTGGCGGCCATAATCTTCGTGTTGTGCGAACGAAAGATCACATCGCATGGAAAACCAGGCCAAGGACAGCGTTTACCGGGAATCGCTTCGCAAGTTCTTCGTGGATCTTCTCGGAGACGCCGTCTATTTCGACAAGACCTTCATGGACCCGGCCGTGTTCAAGACCGAGCCGGTACGGTGGTTTGTTGTCGATCCGGGCGGTCTTGAAGAAATAGACGGCCGGTTTCAGCCGTCGTTGAGGATCATGTGTTGTTCGAGAAGGGACCCCGAGTGTATCACGTTGAGCGAACAGGTCGATTTTATCCGAGATGCGCTTCGCGACGATGACATGCCGGACGGATGCAAGCGGATTCCGATGGTGGCATGGAACAGCGCAACGTCTTCCCACGATTCGATCGGCGCCATGCAGGTTGAAAAGCACCCCAGGGACTCCGGCGACATGCCGGCTGCGGATCAAACCAATTATCGAATTCTGACCTATCGCCTGGTCTGGGTAGCCAACGGATGAAAGAGCGATTCGACACTGACGATTCTGACCATTGTGAATGGTTCTATTGCGAGAAATGCAGAAAGAAGATTGCCAAAAGGCTTCCTGGAGGGCGAATCGAGTTCGTCTTTGGAATGCGCCGTGACGGTGATCGCAAAGTGTTTATTCGAATTGACGGTCTTGTCGAAATAAAATGTTTGAGGCGGGGCTGTGGGCATATCAACACGATTGATGGCCGAGGCTAGGCCTGGCGTAACAGTTTGTCGGTGTAGATTATCTCCACCGATTCTTGGTGGTCTTTTGATGGCTTGATTTGCCGAAACTTCAGAAAAGGAGAAAACGAAAATGGCTGGACCGCAGACCAAATATTCGTCCGCATGGGCGCTCGGCCTCATGGATATCCGCGTGGGGGCCTGCGCTGACAACATCGCCAACATCAACGCAGTGCTGCTGACCACCGACAGCTCCCTTGGCGCCATGGCCCAGACCAAGTTTGCCGGGAGCACCGAGTTTTTTCGTCAGATGTCCGGTTTTCCGAAGCGTGAGGACGGCGTCATTCCTCTGAGCGAAGAGGCCGCCCTGGAGATTACCTTCAAAGAGCTTACTCCTTTCAACGTGGCACTGGCTCGAGGGCTGGATCCGACGGCTTCGCGAACCCCGGTGGCCATCGAGGACGTTGCCCTGGTGAGCACTTCAGGTACCCGCGATGCGGCCAAGAGCATTGCCGTGATCGACGGGACCCCTGCTAACTGGGCGGCCATTAACGAAGAGTGGACCGTTTATTTTACCGGCGCCACGGCCGGCGTGATCATCGGCAAACAGACCGGAAAAGTTCACACTTTTTCCGCCCTGTCTTCCGCCATGGAACCGGTGGACGGCGATTTGAAGAAATACTTCAGTATCCCGGCCAGCTTTTTCACCGGCACCTGGGCGGAAGGTGACACCTACGTCTTTTACACCATGGCCGGCGGTGCGACCGCTTACGCCAGCGCCCATTCCGGCAACATCGGTTTCGGTGCCATGGCGGCCCCGGTCGATCTCCGCGTGGAGGCGGTTTACACCTTCCCCAACGGGACCAACACCCTGACCTTTATCCTGCCCAGGGCCCAGGCGGAAGCAAGCACCGAGATCGATTTTGCCGAGGAAGAGGAAGCCAAGCCTCCGATCCGACTGGCGGCCAAGGACGCTTCCAGCGCCAACGCGGCCGGCAACGCGGTGTGGGACGACATGCCCTTGGGCCGCATGATCTGGGCGTAATCGAGGCGGGCAAGCTCAAACAGTGATTTGCAACAACTGACGGAGGAATTCAATGTCGAGTGAAAACATGGAGAAGGCCGGCAAGACGGACAAGGCTGACAAGAACGAGCTGTTTGTCAAGCCGAGGAAGCAACCCTATGGCATCCGGTCGCCGAAGACGCTGGAAATTTGGCCTCTTTCCATCGGCGACCAGGATGCCTTGGCGCAGCGGATTGACGGGTCCATCAAGGAATTCTTCAACCGCGAGGCCAAGGAGGGGATGGCCGCCGATGCAGATTTTGCCGTTTTCGTGATGAAGGTCTTGCGCGAAAACATCGGCATCATCTTGCAGATTACCACCGGTAAGACCGAAGACGAAGTTGGTATGATCCTGGCCGACATGACCAACAAGCAGGCGTGGGCCGTGATCAACGCAGTCTGGGAAGAAAACTACGCGGATCTCGTAAAAAACTTGAGCGGCCTCTTCGCGATGGTGGCGCCGGCAGTCGTGGGCGCCGCGACCGACTGACATCCGAAGAGGCCTTTGCGCTTTTTCTTGAGAAATATCCTCAGTACCGAATCGAGGACTTGACTCGCAAATCCTTCTTCCACGGAGGGATCACTTCAAAGCAATTCATTGCGCTTATCAATGCCGCAGTCAAACGCGAAAACCGGCAAGTTGTTTTTTACGCAAAAATCCATGGCGCCAAAATCAAGGGGGAAAAACTGTGGGGCGACGGCAATGACAGGGTTGTCGATACCCGTGAGACCTACAACGGCGACCCCGAGTCGGTAAAGCACTTGAGCCAGGAAGAACGCGAACGAATGACCAGCGAGTTGATGGACAAATTTAAATCCACCATGCCGATGCTTGGAAAGAATAATGGCTGAAGGTGTTGCCGAAACTAGAGAGCTTGGGACTCTTTTTACCGCAGACGTTAGCGACTTCCTGGCGAAGACGAAGCAGGTGCGTAGCGAGGTTGCAAAGTTTTATGCGGACCAGGCCAAGCTGACAAGCGGTACACAGTCCCTGGCCAAGCAGCAACGCGACCTTTCCGGCGCCATCGACAGTGTTTCAGGCTCGTCCCGCAAGGCGGTCAGTGCTGTCGGCAACTTGCTGGTGGCTCAACGCGAGCACGGCAAGCAGCTTCAGCGGATCAAGGGCGGGTGGGAGCAAGTCAAGGGCGCCATGCGGGTAACCGCTTCGTATGGCGTTGCTTCCGCCGCCATCTTTGGCGTGGTCAACGCCCTGCGAACCGGTGTCAAGGAGATTGCCGAGTTCGACCAGGCCCTGAAGAACCTGCAGGCGGTTACCGGGGCTACTGACGCCCAAGTGGCAGAAGCCTCCACCATTGCCCGCAAGATTGCTACCGAAACAAAGTTCAGCGCCACCGAGGTATCTCAGGGGTTGGTCCTCTTGGGGCAGGCGGGCTTGACGGCCTCCGAATCGATCAGCGCCATCGGCGCGGTTTCAACCCTTGCCACCGGCACCCTGGAGACCTTCGACAAGACCGCCGACATGCTGACGTCCACTCTGGTTTCCTTCAATATGAAGGCCACCGAGTCTGGCCGGGTAGCCGATGTCATGGCCAACGCCATCAATAGGTCCAAGTTGACGGTGGAAAAACTGCGAGTGGTGTTCGGCTACGTCGGCGCGTCCGCCCACCAGGCCGGCCTGACATTGGAGCAATTGGCCGCGGCGACAATGGTCCTTGCCAACAACGGCCTGCGTGCCAGCACAACGGCAACCGGGTTGCGGCAGGTGCTGGCGCGCCTGCTCTCCCCGGGGACGAAGCTGAGCGAGGCGTTTCAAGAGATCAACTTGTCCGCCGACAAGGTAAACCCGTCCATCGTTGGATTCGAGGACGCCATTCGCAACCTTGCGCCGGTACTCACTGACAATCGCACTGGCATGATTGACATGGCCAGAGCCTATGAGTTTTTCGGCCTGCGGGGCGCACAGGCCGCTGCTATCCTGGTCGATTCGTTTCGTGGGGGAAACTTCAGAGAGGCCCTTGAAACCCTGTATGAGGTCGGTGCGGCTGAGGCTATGGCCGCCAAGCAAAAGGAGGGGCTTGCCATCCAGGCCAAAAACCTGGCCGATAGAATGCGTAACCTTGCAATCTCACTTGGCGATGCCGGTATCCTTGGGGCGCTAAAAAGACTTGTCGGCGGGCTTTCGGCGGCTATTGACGCGATAGACATCTTCGTCCGGTCGGTCGGCGGCCAGGCTGTTACACAAATGATCTTATGGACCAGTGTTATCGGAGGCACGACCTTCGCCATTGGAAAGCTCGTTGCCGCGTTCAAAACGATGTACGCGGTAAACATTATTCCATGGATCAATGGGCTTACGACAGCATACAAAGCTCTTGCATGGCAAACGACCGCAACAACGGCGACAGCCACAGTATTTATGAATGTCCTGTCTGCACACCCCTTCGTTGTGATGACTATCGCCGTTTCGACCCTCATTGTCTCCATGAAGATGTTCGGCGAGGCTACCGACCGGAACATCAAGAGGCAGGAGGGGCTCGTTGAGAGTTATTCGAAAGCGTCCGGGACGATGTCGGAATATATCAATCGTCTCGAAGAACTCACAAGCAGGATGGGTCAAGGCGAAGATGTCGGGAAGGAGTATGAATCTCTCTTAGAGCGCCTTAAGGCGGATCACCCGGAGCTGGCCAGACAGGTCGATCTCAACAAGGATTCCTACTATGAATTGTTGAACATTTTTAGGGAGTTTTTGGATCTTAACATATCAAGGGAGATCGATGCACAGACAAGGGCGCTCGGGTTCCAGTACCAAAAAATAATCCAGATGAAAAACAACCTGGAAAACGAGGATCTTTTCGGGTTTGCGGCCATGGTACCGACAGACCAGTCCGAAATCGACAAGGAGTTAAATAAGTTCGATAAATACGTGACCGCGCTCGCCAGGAAGATTTACGACAGCTTTGAGGACAAACAAGACGTCCATGGGATGAAGCTGGCGGCACAAACGATGGTTGAAAGCCTGAAGGTGGACCCGTCATCTGTTCTTTCTCCGGACGAGTGGGACAACGTTTTCAACAAGGTAGTTTCGAACTTCGAGGTTTTCGCCAAGAAGGCTAAGGACAATGCCGGCTTAGTTGCTGCGGATATCAAAAAAATAGCCGCAGGGATGGATGCTGACTTCAAGAAGGTTTTTGAAGGCCTCGGGTTTGGCGACAAGGCTGAGTTTGCGTTCTCCACCAAGAAGCTGGACAGCCAAATTTCCGCTCTTAAAAAGCGGTGGTCCGACATGGGCGCCCCCCCTGAAGAAATAGACGCGGAAATCGCTGAGATGAAAAAGCGGTTTCTCGAACAGTTCCAAAACTCGGTTGATTCCAAGGCCGACCTGCTCCAACTGGAAAAACAGTTCCAGTCCAAAATGGCGTCCCTGGAAACCAACGATTTTGCCAGGATCCAGCAGAAGGAGCAGGCAGAGCTCGAGGATGCTAAGGTTTGGTACGAGAAACGCAAAGCCGCGGCCATCGAGCACGGCGAAGAAACGTCTTCCATCGATGCCCAATACGAAAAGCTTGTCACGCAGGTCCATGCCAATGCGGCCAGGGAGCGGCTGAATCTCGACCAGGACATGGGCCGCCGGCGGATCGACATTCAGGCACAGCAAGCCGAGATCCTGCTTGAAAAGGAACGCCAGGCCGCGGCCCAGGCCGGCGGCGATGAAGAAACAATGGAGCGGATTCGGGCAAGGCAGTTGCAGGCCGCCGTGCAGCACTCAAAGGCCGTTATTGCTGTCGAAGAACAAAGCTTGGCCCGCGCCAAGTCGCTGTATGGCGAAGGGAGCCGTGAGGCCCTGGATGCCTTGTCGCAGCTTCTTTCCGCCAGAAAGAATTACGAGCGGGACGTCACCGCCCTGGAGACCCACAACGCCAAGGAGAGAATCAAGCAGGCCAGAGACGAAGGCATGGCCAAGCTCAATGCGGCCAAGAAGTTTTCGGACGAGTGGATTTCGGTCCTCGAAGAGCTTCACGACAAGGGGATCATCAACGAGGAGAAATACGCCGCCGAGCGCCGCCGCTTGCAGGACCACCTGGACCGGGAGGAAATCGACCGCCTCAAGGCGCGCCTGAAGACTGTCGCCAAGTATTCAGAGGAATGGCTGGCAATCCTCGAGAATATCTATGCCAAGGAAGGCCTGACCGCCGAGCAATACACCCAGAAGGTCAACCAGGCCTACAAGGAGATGTTTGACAATATCGAGAAGCAGTGGCGACGCGGCATCGTTTCCTCCGAAGAGTACACTGCTGCCGTGGAAGAGGCCCTCCGGCGCGAGGTAGTGTCCGAGGAGGAGGCCAACGAGAAAAGAATCGCCGCCAACGGCACCATGTGGCAGCAAATTAGCTACGGCTTTCAGAAAGGAAAAGGGGAGAGCCAGGCTTGGGGTGAGTTTCTTATCTCGACATCCGAAAAGATCGGTCCCGTGATGGCGGACAACCTGACCAGTGGGCTGTTCGACTTCATCGACGGCACCAAGACCGCCAGTGAGGCGATGCGCGACTTTGCCAAGGACACGTTGAATTGGTTGGCGAAGCTGATTCTTCGGTGGCAGATGCTGCAAATAATCACCTCGCTGATGGGGTTTTCGAAGTCTACACCCGGAGCCGGAGCTCCTCAGATAAGCTTCTCCCCTGAACTTTCCGATTGGAGAGCGCCCGGCATGCATGGCGGCGGCATCGTCGGCAAGGACCACAGCTTTATCCGTCGCGTGGACCCGGCGATTTTCGCTGTTGCTCCCCGCCTTCACACCGGCCTGCGCCCTGACGAGTTTCCGGCGATTCTCCAGCGCGGTGAGCAGGTGCTTTCAAGGCGCGAGGTGGCGGCCGGACGCGGGGCACCGGTGCTCAATATCACTGTCAACAACACGGCGCCCGGGACGAGAGCGAGGGTTGAGGATTCCGGCAACGGTATTGATTATAGCATTATCGTTGAGCAGATTGAGTCAGATATTGCAAGACGAGCTCAGAGAGGAAGCGGTATTGGGCCATGGCTTGATACCCGCTATCGGAAAAATATATGATAGCTGTTTCTTGGCCACCAAGTCTTCCATTTCCGACGATTGATCTTGAAAGCGAAATGGTTTCAGGACAATCGACCAAGGAGAGTAATGTCCCTGTATACCGTAATCGACGGTTTCCGGAACACGAACTGAGCTTTTCTTTTTACCTCAACAACTCAGAATTTGTTGAATGGCGTAATTTTTTTGACTCAAGTCTTTATGGGGGAGCTGCGTCCTTTGACGCGACATGGCTTTCAATCTTGGGTTTTTCTGCTGGCAGACTAATCAACTATGAGATTAAAAGGATTGATGACGGGGACGATCCAACCGGTTTTTGGCATAAACAATGGTTTGCGACTTTAAATATTGAAGCGTATCAAACAAACGTGCTTTCGTTTTTGTGGGATGGAACGGTTTATATTACGGCGTTAGGTTTGCCAAGCGTTGGTTCTACAAGCACTTCTGTTATTTCAACGCCTCCAGTCTATAATGGGCCTATCTTGATGGATAGCTTTAGCATTGTTGATATTGTTGCATCGGCTGTTGCACAATGGGTGCTCACATACGATGGCAATGGCGCAGACAGTGGTGAACCTCACCCGGTTGAGTACCCGGAATGTGGTTCTACGGTTACGGTGAAAAACGAAGGAACGTTGCTAAAAGCAGGGTATATTTTTGACGGGTGGAATACTGCAGCAGATTGGAGCGGAACTGATTATGCAGAGGGTTCTACATTCGTGATCAATA
>Ga0265293_10005018_pt1 | contig 22635 bp, 20 predicted proteins | sample Munlanlewell138R_FD_192505 | JGI IMG/M metagenome (GOLD analysis project Ga0265293, IMG submission 192505) | Leachate microbial communities from a municipal landfill in Southern Ontario, Canada - Leachate well 138R | ecosystem: Engineered > Solid waste > Landfill > Unclassified | place: Canada... | reverse complement strand
GCGCGGAAGGTGCAGGAATGATCGGCCTCATCGTAGCGGGTCACGGAGAATTTGCCCGGGGACTTGCGGATACCGTGCGGCTGCTGGCAGGTGAACTCGAGCACGTCGTCTGCGTGGATTTTCCGGCCGGCATGGCGGGCGAAGAGCTGGAGCAGCATCTCCTGGCGGCGGCTGATTTTATGAGCGCGTGCAACCGCTTCGTCATCCTGACCGACCTGCCCGGCGGCACGCCGTTTCGCATCGCCGCGGGCCTTGCCCTTAGAGACGATCGCTTCCGCGTTCTGACCGGCACGAACGTGCCGCTGCTTTTGCAACTGGCGTTGTCGCGCACCGAGGGAGCAGACGTCGACGAGCTGATTGCCTCCGCCGTCGAAGCCGCCAGGGAGGCTTTGCTTGCATTTGAGGCACCAGCGATATGAATTTGCAGCTGAGCTGGGTCAGGTGCTGAGGAGAAAACCATGATAGAAAAACAAGTCATTCTGCGCAACGCTTCCGGCCTTCACGCCCGGCCGGCGGCTGAATTCGTTAAGATCGCGCAGAGCTTCGAGTCCGATATCAAAGTCATCCGCGGCGAAAGCGAATGGAACGCCAAGAGCATTCTGGCGCTGTTGAGCGGCGGCATCTCTGCCGGCGATGAGATCGCAATCCGCGCAGAAGGCGCCGACGAAGCGGAAGCCATCGACGCATTGCTCGCTTTGCTTGAGCGGTTTGCCGAAGAAGAGTCTGCCGAATAGAGAAAGGCGCAACATGGACTGCAAAGAACACACAATCAAAGGCATCGGTGTGTCGCCCGGCATCGGCATCGGGCAAGCCCGTGTGTTTTCGTCACCGGGCATCGGTACCGGACAGGCCCGTGTGCTTTCGACACCGGACATCGGCACCGGACTGGCCCGTGTTCTTTCAGCATCAGTACCGGTAGCCGGTCGATACACTGCCCGCAATGTCGACGCCGAGCTGGCGCGCATCGAAGAAGCCGTCGCGCAGGCAATCGTCGACCTGCAGGCGCTCTGCGCGCAGACCGAAAAACGCCTCGGAGCAAACGAAGCCGCCATATTCGACGCACACCGCATGATGCTCGAGGACCCGGAGTTCCGCTCCTCCATCGATATGCGCATCCGTGAGGAAGGCGCCGGCGCCGAAGCGGCGGTGCAAGACACGGCAGGCCAGTATATCGCCCTGTTTGACGCCATCGACGACGAGTATCTCAAAGCCCGCGCCGGCGACGTGCGCGACATCGCATCGAGGCTGTTGCGCCTGCTTACGAGTGGAGCGCCGGACACCGCTGCGCTTCCTAATCAAAGCACCTGCTCACTGTCCGGGCAAACCATTCTAATCACAGAAGAATTGTCACCCTCCGACACCGTGTCGCTCGACCCTGCAAACATTGCAGGCATCGCCACCGCGCGCGGCGGTGCGACGTCCCATGCAGCCATTCTCGCAAAGTCGCTGGGCATCCCCGCCATTGCAGGCGCCGCCGGCCTGTTGCAACAGGCGCGGTTCAAAGATACCGTTATCATCGACGGCGATGCGGGCATCGCCATCCTCCGACCGTCTCCCGAAACAATCGCATTGTACGAGAATCGGCAGGAGGAACAGCGCCGCATCTTGCGCGAGCTGGAATCGCAGAAAGGTCAGCCTTCGATTACGCTCGACGGCTGCGCGATTGAGCTCTTCGGCAACATCGGCTCGCCTTCGGATGTGCAGGCCGTGCTCGAAAACGGCGGAGAAGGCGTGGGTCTGTTCCGCACGGAGTTTCTGTTTATGGAGCGTAGCCGGCCGCCGACAGAGGAGGAACAGTACGACGCTTATCGGCAGGTTGCCGAAGCATTCGGGGAGAAGCCGGTCACCGTACGCACGCTCGATGCCGGCGGAGATAAAGAGCTTCCGTATTTAGATTTGCCGACAGAGGATAACCCGTTCCTGGGCCTTCGGGCGATCCGCCTGTGTCTTGCGCATCCGGATCTGTTCGAAACGCAAATTCGCGCCATCCTTCGCGCCGGCGTGCACGGCAACCTCCGGATGATGCTTCCGATGGTCAATACGGTCGACGAAGTCCGTCAGGCTAAAGCGATTATCGAAAAAGTGAAGGGTGATCTGGAAAGAGAAAGTGTTTCGTTTTGCGCTGATATCCCGTTTGGGATTATGATCGAAACGCCGGCGGCCGCACTACACGCCGATGCGCTGGCAAAGGAAGTGGAGTTTTTCAGCATCGGCACGAACGATCTGATTCAGTATACGCTCGCGTGTGACCGCGGCAATCCCGATACAGCTTCTCTTTATACGCCGTATCATCCGGCGGTTCTGTCGCTGATTGATGCAGCGATACAGAGCGCAAACCGGGCCGGCATCCGCGTCGGGATGTGCGGTGAGGCCGCTTCCGACGAAAAACTGATTCCAGTTTTCATTGCGATGGGAGTCGACTCTTTGAGCATGACCGCCGGCTTCATCCCGCATACCCGTTCCGCAATCCGTCGCTCCAAACGCGAGCAGCCGGAAGGCTATATCGAAGCGCTGTTGCACCTACCGGATGCCGCCGCCGTGGAAATGTATTTAGAAATGTGAAGCAGACGCCTCCGGGCGTCTATTTTCTATCTAGATATATATTTCCCGCGCGTCGGGGAAGTTATACAGGAAAGGTCCAAAATCAAAGCTTCCTGTATAACGGCATGCTGGGCGGACAGAGCACGTCGAGTCCGCGCCCGTTCGCTTCGTACTGGCCATACAGCGAAAGGAAGCGGTCGTACACGCGCTGGGCTTCTTTGCGCAGCGCGGGCTCGTCGATGCCGATAAGCTCGCGATCCTTCATGCGGACGACGCCGTCGATGATCGTATGCTTAACATTGTTTCCGACGCAGCTGACGATGAGCGTGCGGATGGGATCCTCGACGGGCCCCACGGCCAGATCATCGAGATCGATGACGATGATGTCCGCCTTCGCCCCTTCGCGCAGCACGCCGAGGTCGTCGCGCCCCAGCGCCTTCGCTGCGTTGACCGTCGCGGCATTAAAGTAATCCGCCGCATGCGTCTTCGGGTAGTGCGGTTCGTGGTCGAACCGATTCTCCATGCTGCCGTCTTCGCTATAACGAGTGTAGACGACCTTCCACTCGCACAGACGGTCGAGGTGCCAGGCGAGCCGCATGTTCTGAATCATGTCCACCGGCTGCGCGTCCGTGCCGATCGTCATGTTGATTCCGTAATCCAGATACTTCGCAAACGAAAATAGCCCCGCCCCGTAGTTCGCCTCTGCAATCGGCGTGTGCACGACGGTCACGCCGTACCGGGCGAGTTTTTCGAGCTCGCTATTTTTGACCGTGATCGCGTGCGGCATCAAGAGCTTCGGCGTCAGCAACCCCAGATCCTCAAACAAATCGACCGTCGTCTTTCCGAAGCGCGGCAGGATATACTTCCACTCCACATCTTCTTCGCAGGCGTGCAGCCGCATCGGCATATCGAGACGCTTTGCAACGGCCATCGCCTGCTGTAAAACCTCCGGCTCCGTGATCGAAATCTGACAGGGGTTCATAAACGGCCGAATCAACGGATGCCCGGCCGCCGCATATTTTTCGCAGTATTCCACGGCTTCGCGAAAGCTTTTCTTCTCGCGCACTGGGTCGTTTTCCGCGTGACGAAAAAGCCTGGACTTAAAGCTCGGCCCCAGGTAGGCGCGCACGCCCATTTCCTTGACGGTCTCGGCCATGATCTCAAACTCGTGCGCCGTCTGGCTCCACGCGTGGAAGCGCTCGCCTGCAATCGGCATCATCGTCGTGACCCCGTTTAAGATCAGCTGCGCCATGGAATACTTCTGACGGATGTAGAAGTCGTCGTCCGTATACGGGTCACGCAACCTCGGGCCCAGAGCCGGCTCGAAGTTCAGCCCGTCCGAAGGATCGCTTTTAAACAGGACGACGTCGAAGTTCGCGTGGTCCGTGTCGACATCGGCCTCGAGATCGATGAATCCGGGGCTAATGATCGATAGCCCCGCATCCCACACTTCGTCGCACGGACCCGGATAATCGTGGCCGACGAACACGATATCCGACCCACGGTATACCACCTCGCCGTCTTCGTAGATGACGTGCTGCTCCCCGTCGTAGCCGACGACATATTTCCCCTTTAAGAGCGTGGTCTTTTGTTGCATGGCAGGCTCTCCTTTGATATTCGCGTTTTTAGAAATATCGCTCAGCGATCCGGTGATGCCGAACCTATTCGTCATCGATTATATCACAACCGACTCCGTGGATGCTGACCGGAGTGCATGATCCGCCGGCTCTCGAGGAGCGTATTTCGGCAAGCCGGAAGACGCTCTTCCACATGAACAAAGACTCCAGCGCGGAGTCTTTGCTAATAAAGGGTAAGGAGGAAAACGAACATTTCGCCAGTCTGGAGATGCAAACTATTCTAATACCTCAACAGTTCCTGCAACCGGATCAATCCGGACCCGGTCGCCAGTCTTAATTGCTCTTGTGATATCGGTCTGGAACTGATCGATCATCGGCAGGCTGACGTCATATAGCTTTTTAGCCAATATGCAGCCACACTGGCTGATTAGTTCGCATTGGTTATTTAAAATGGCTAACGGTGCGCTTCCTGTTCGCACAAGCTCAAGCATGACAGCTGCTCCCACGGTCGAGCCTCTTCCTTCCGGATAGATGAAAACTTTGTCTTTGATGCTTTGGCCGTGCAGATCGTGCCACTGGTCAATGATGATTCCTTCGCGGGGATTACAGCCGCCAAAAAACCCGAACGGCATTGTCGATACAATCGCTTCGCCTTCAATAACGTCGCCGCTCACTGCGGTGCGGCCTGTAAACACTTTGTTCATGCGATTTCTCCTTCCGACAAAACTCGACCAGCCACCGCAGCCTCTACGCATTCTTCCGTGCTCCCGAAAACCATGGCCGCATTGCATTCCATCGGCCCGTAATGCACACATTTGCCCGAGTCTGTCATAATAACCTTAAAGCCCCATTCGTGTATAGGCGAAATGATCATGCATGTTTCGGCTCGTATAGTGACTCCTGCATCCTCCAGTTCTTTGCGGATACCCATGCGCTCGGCCATCGCGATTGCAAATGAGTTTGCATAAATCCAGAACTGTACGCTCGGAGACACTTTCCGGCCAGCGAGCATGTCGCGAATTCCAACGATTTCGTTAATCGTATACTGCGGGCATCCCACCGCAATCAAATCCACATTTTCGCCTCGATGCGTGTTCATTTCGGCTCGTGTCTGAAGCATGTCTTCTTCCGTTATGCTTATTGTTTCTGTCGGCTTATTGGGCCCGAAGGCTTCCTCGTACGTGCGCGCTTCCGGCGTTATGCCGACAATATGCAACAATGCAATTGACCCCGAAGCTGCGCCTGCAGCACAGAGAGTTTTTAAATTCTCATGCGTGGGCTCGCCTTGCATACCTGTAACAACGCCTATCCGATTGCCGAGCAGCTTCCCAAGCCTAAACCCTAAGGCGCCGTACTCCCACTGACTGAGCGGGCGGTCATACTTCAATTCAATATGCACTTCGCCATAACGATTTTCCTGCAAGTGCAACCCTGTCTCTACCGTCCGTCCCACAATCGCGCAGCAGACATCGACGATCGCTGTCTCACGATTGCTCCTGGCCCCGATTACCGTATTCGCAAATGCCACTGCGCTTGATTCAGTCCACGCAAGATGTTCACCAAACCTGGGTACCGTGAACCCGTAATACGGCGTGCATGTCCAGTACGGAATTACGCCCATGCTCATAATGGCATTTGCCAGTCGGATCTGCATCTCAGCATAGTGATCGGGGGTTTTTGCTTCCTTCCAATCCTCTGCATCCATTCCATATGGATCGATCGTCGTCGGCACAGTAAACTTTGCTCCCATTGCGGCTATTTTTTCTGCAGCCTCAACGCCAGCATCAAAGCAGCTCTTGTACGTATGCAGCACCAGGTGGACGCTTTGTACGGGAATCAGTCTCTTTGCATTGCAGCTTGTCGCAACGGAAGTCAACACCTCCATGGCAAACTGCCTCGCTTCTCCTTGTTCGCCATTCAGGATGGCTTTTTCTTCCTCTGTCAGAAATAGTGCCATTTTATCACCTACCAGTCCTCAGCGTAAAACAAAAGTCGTTCAATTAAAGCAGTGAATCTACAAGCTCCTTAGCCTTCTCCATTGTTATGCTTTTACTGCTTATCATCTCTTTGACCACCCGATCAATTTGATTTTCGGGTACACCGGCTGCAGCCGCGATATTTCGGGCGTGCAGCTTCATGTGACCGCTTTGAATGCCCTCCGTGGCCAGCGCTCTGAGCGCAGCGAAATTCTGTGCAAGCCCAACCGCTGCTATCACTTGAGCTAATTCTGCCGCACTTTCCACTTTTAATATTTTGAGACACACACCGGCTAAGGGATTTGTCTTTGTCGCACCGCCGACCAGACCGACGGGCATCGGCAGTTCAATGCTCCCGACGAGGTCGCCATCCTTTGTTTTCTCCCATTGTGTCAGAGTAGTATACCGCCCGTTTCTTGCACAATATGCGTGAACCCCGGCTTCAACCGCTCTCCAGTCATTACCTGTCGCAACGATGATAGGATCGACTCCGTTCATAACGCCTTTGTTGCTCGTAGCCGCACGATAAGGGTCTGCCGAAGCAAATGCATGGGCAGAGAGGATGCCGTCGACGACGGCTTCTCCTCCGATGGTGTCTTTGCGGAAAATGGCTGAAGCCCGTGCTAGACGGCGATCGGCAAGGTTCGACAAAATCCTTAGTTTAACCGTTCCACCGGTTATGTTCTCAATCAAGGGAGCGACGGCTTCCGCCATCGTATTTACAGTGTTTGCCCCCATGGCATCCATCGTGTCCACCAACAGATGCGTGACGACCATTCGCCCCACCTGAGACTCAACAACTCTCACCTCAACATCCCTTACACCGCCGCCCAGGCCGATGAGTACCGGATCTTTTTCGTTTGCACATTCTATAATTTCGTCCTTATGACGCAGGATTGCATGTCTTGCAAAGTGAGGGTTCTCCAGGTTGCAGCACTGTATTTGTGCAATCATAGTGTCGCCCGAATAGTCAGTAAGAAATCCTTCCGCCGCACGAGCCATCTTCGCTGCATTTGAGGCAGCAGCGACAACTGATGCTTCCTCCAGGACCATCGGGATCAAATACTCTTTCCCGTTTATGAGAAAGTTCAGGGCGACACCCAGAGGAAGCTGAAAAGTTCCAATTACATTTTCGATCATGTAGTTTGCCAGACTGCTGTCCAAAGAGCCTGGGTCAAGGAGATGTGTGCAGTCGGCTTCGTTCAAATTAGAAAAGGCTGCAACCTTTTTTACTCTTTCGCAAATCTGCAAATTTCTAAAGTTGGAATCCTGGTTTGTATTCATACCATTTCGTCTCCTTTTAACGACTACCAGTCTGTATCAACCTTCATGCGCAACAATGCGGATGCCATGGACTTTCCCAGCGTATCCAGACGAAGCGAATGTGTTGCGCCGCCGCCTAACGCTTGTTTCATTACGAAGTTCAGTCCGCAGAGAGTGTCAACTTCGTACTTGATGATGTCGCCTTTCACCATGTTCCCAAAATGATCTTTTACGCGTTCAACAGTCAAAATGCGCTTCAAATAGTCATAGTCGTTGGGATCGCGCGCAAAAACGCAAATGTTACTTATGTCGCCCTTATCGCCGCTCCTGCCGTGAGCAAGAGTATTTAAGTATACAAGCGCCACCTACTTCACCTCCACAATATGACTTTCCATTTTGACAGCATCTTTCGGAATTAACGTAGGCCACAACCCGATCACTTCCGTTACCTTCGCACGACCGCCGAAAAACGATGCCCCCGGTGGCCCGTTAAGCTGCAGAGGATTGATTTCCGGTATAAGATGCTGCGCTTGTTTTTTCTCCTTCGTTCGAATTGCAATGCGCAAAATGACCTCATTTGTATTCTTGATTAAGTCCTCACTCATTTCGGCGACATCCAGGTGCAGCGCGTTGAGGCCCACGTAGTCTATCTGAATATCTTCGTAGTGCACCCCTTTTCTCTTCAGTTTTTTTAGTAATATTTCGGCCGCATGCTGTGCCTTTTCGTACGCATCTGGCCACGCGTACGACAGATACGTTACGACTTTATACCCTGCGTGGTATCCGATGCTCAGTTTTAGCTGGTCAGGTCCGGGCTTTCCTCGAACTCCGCTTATGCGGACACGGTTAGCGCCCTCCTGCTCAACCTTAGCCTGGCTTAAGTCCACGGTAACATCAGGGGTAACATAATTGCTGGGATCGTGAATCTCGTATAGTATTTGCTCTTTGCATGTTTGCTCAGAGACGAGACCGCCGCAATCAGGGGCTTTGGTAATGTGCAGACTGTCATCCGTGAGCTCAGCAATCGGAAATCCGAGTTCATCCATCCGAGGCACACTTCTCCAATCGTAATCGAAGTTTCCACCTGTTACCTGCCCGCCGCACTCCAGCAGGTGTCCTGCCATCGTACCTCTTGCTAAATCATCGAAATCTTCTTCGGACCAATCAAACTCATAGGCAAGCGGCGCCAGAAAAAGAGCAGGATCCGCCGCACGCCCTGTGATAATCACGTCTGCGTCTTGTCGCAGGCAGTCAATGATAGGCTCTCGCCCAAAATACACATTGGCATTTACAACCTGGTCCATTATCTCCAAAAAGTCGCCGTCTCTGTCTATGTTGCTGAGTTGACAGCCGTCCTTCAGTAATTGCGGAATCCGAGGCAGGAGATCGTCGCCCAGCACGTATCCGATTCGGTACGAGGAGATGTTCTCTTTCCTTACAGTCCTTTCCAATGCCTTTACTGCACCGGCTATGTTGATTCCCCCGGCATTTGCTATTATCTTTATGCCTTTTTCTTTTGAGACCGCGGCGATGTCATCCATCAACTCGATAAAATCGTGAGCAAAGCCAGCTTCTGGATTTCGCAACTTTTGCCGTTGCATAATAGAAAGCGTCAACTCGGCAAGATAGTCGCAGGCTAAGTAATTCAAGTCGACATTTTGAACCATGTGGATGGCTGCGTCGTTGCTGTCCCCCCAAAATCCTTGTCCGCCGCCAATCGTAATTTTTCTCATCAGGCATCACTCCATTTTTCAAAATCCTCTACTGAGTCGTAAGAAAGGTAGTCAAAGTCAAATCCAAAGGCACGGGGCCCAAACGCTTTGATTGAAGCTTCTTCTCTATAAAATTCGTGGCAAGGAGAAATAATGATGCCCACCGGCTCTCCTTCCGTCAAAAATGTATTTAAAACAGGCATCCCGGTCTCATAGTTGACAATCGTGATGAGGTCCGGGCTCGTGACAATTGGAACACCGTTGACCCACAATATATGATTTTCGTTTTTGAACCAAATCTTAAAAGTCTTGTCGCTGTATGCGCCTTCTCCCTGCACCAGGTATGTCCCCTGATAATAACTGTCTTCATCGACTGGGCGAATATCAGATACGATTCCTCTTCCGACAACTTTCCCACCGGAAGCTTTTGCTGCAGCGTGGAGTAAATCCCGACCTTCTTGCTTCGCCTGATCGATAGCTTTTCCTACGGACAGGCAGCGCGAAAGGGAATTGGGAACCAGAACATTCCTCAGCTGTATTCCGGACATGGGGTATGCCGCTTCCGCCATTTCTCCATAAGACGCTTGACTGAGAAACTTGCCAATCCTTTCGATTGCGCGATAATCGAACGCATCTGTCGTAATGTTGCAGTTTCCCCAGGCATCAAAATAAGTGGCCGGCAGACAATCGTAGCCTCTGACACAAGCCAGACCGTTTGTCATCGAAGGGATGGCACGACCCGCCGGATCCCCGTCGATTACAGGAACGCCCATCTTATATGCTGCGGCCATGCAACAGGCAGCATTGGTCCCACCAGGCTCCGCAACCACCAGGGCATCCACTTTTCTGCCTAAATGAGCTTCTAAGTTTTGCACGGCACCGATCAACATTTCTTCCGTATCGTAGAGCCTGTCCGTGTATCCGTTTCGTTCCATTTCTGCCAGCACTTCGGGCGTCTTAGGTGCAATGCTGCCCATAAAAAAAGCATGGCAGTATAGTCCTTCTTCTTGGATTTCTGAAGGATCTGCTAAAACAATCTCCAGCCCTTTATCCAGGCAGTCCATGAGAGATATTCTTCCTATTTTTGTATCTCCACCGCCACCCGTACCGTAGAAAGCGCATCCTGTTAAAAACGCATCGATGTCGCGCGCATTCTTAAGCCTAAACTTCATAGTACTATCCTTTCTTCTCTAGCAAGATGACAGCGAACCAAATGGTCCTTTTTAAAATTCACCATCATGGGATCTGTTTGCTTACACTCTTCTGTTACGAAAGGACAGCGTGTACGAAAACTGCATCCAGATGGAACGTTAACCGGGCTGGGAATCTCCCCTTCCGATTGTATCCTTTGGGGCTTATAGGCCTCCTCTTCCTCGCTGACAACCGGAATTGAAGAGAGCAGCATTTGTGTATACGGGTGCTGCGGATCGGAAAAAAAGCTTTCCGTCGGGGCAAGCTCTGCTATTTTCCCTAAGTACATGATTGCTACACGATCGGCAACATTACGCATTAAGCTCAAGTCGTGTGTAATAAAAAGATACGAGAGGTGGAGTTCTTTTTGCAATCGTAGCAGCGTATTTATTATTTTGGCCTGAACGGATACATCTAGAGCACTGGTCGGTTCATCCAGCACGATAAGCGACGGACAGGTTGCAAGCGCACGGGCAAGAGCAACGAGCTGTCGCTCACCCCCTCCCAGCGAGGATGGGTATTTGTACATGTATCCGTATGGCAGTTCAACGAGCTCCATCAGTCTGGCTACATATTTAATCCGGTCTTTGGGTTCGCAGAGTTTATGAACTTTAAGCGGCAGCTCCAATATGCTGTACACCGTGCGTTCAGGGTTCAACGAAGTTCCCGGATCTTGAAAGACTATTTGTATTTGTTTTTTTAAGCTAAGCGGCCTATCTTCCAGTGGCATCGTGATATCCTGCCCTAGAAATTCGATTACTCCTTCGGTAGGCTTTTGCATGCCGAGCACATTGTAGGCAGTGGTACTTTTACCGGAGCCTGACTCACCAACCAGACCTAATGTCTCCCCGCGGCGTAAGCTGAAGGTAACTCCGTCTATCGCTTTGACAAATTGCTCGTTTGTACCGCTCAGCTCTACGGAAAAGTATTTCTTTAGATTTTCGATTCTTAATACTTCTTCTTGCATTTCGTTCCCTTCGCGTTAACAGTACAGGTAGCATGCGACAAAGTGACCTGGCCGCGCCTCTATCATGGGAGGCATTGCTTCTCTACATTTCGCGAATGCATGTGCGCAGCGCGGTTCGAACCGGCATCCGGGAGGAGGATTCATATAGTCAGGGAGATGGCCGGGTATCCCTTCTGCAATACCGCCGCCGGACAGTTTCGGAATGCAGTCCATCAGGCCCCTGGCATATGGATGCAGACATTCCTTAAACAGTTCTTTGGTTGCGGCTGTCTCTACAAAGTTTCCTGCATACATAACATAAATACGATCTGCAATCTCCCGTGCGACGCCGAGAGAGTGTGTAATTAAGATCAACGCACTGTCCTTTTCTTCGACGCGTTGCTTCAGCGTTTGCAGCACTTGATCTTGAATCGTAACGTCCAAATTCGTAGTCGGCTCGTCTGCGATTACCAGATCTCGTGGTGTGGCGAGCGCCATCGCAATGCAAATACGCTGTCGCATTCCTCCGGATAGTTGGAATGGATAGTTTTTCATCATGCGCTCCGGATCCGGCAGAGACGTCTCCATCAATGCCGCAATACTTTTCTCCTTTTGTACCTTTGGATCCTTTGCACCTTCTATTCCTGAATAACGAATTACATCCTGCATCTGGCTTCCGATGGTAAAGACGGGATTCAACGACGCGATCGGATCCTGGAATATCATGGATATACCGCTGGCGCGCAAGCGTTTTAGTTCTTTCGACGTCATTTTAAGCGTATCCTCGCCTTGAAAAAGCAGCTCTCCCTGGTCGATCCGGGCCTGCCTGGCCAGAATGTGCGCGATGGCGTTTACCGTGGTGGTTTTTCCGCAGCCTGTCTCTCCCACAATGCCGACTCGCTCCAGTTTTCGAACATGAAGATTAACGCCATTTAAGACATGCGCGTACCCTTTGTATGTGCGAAATGACACATGCAAATTCTGAACTTCAACTACGTTATTTTCTGATTGCACTTTGGATGTCATTCTCTATTCCTCGTTTGACAACATATCTTTAATTCCGTCACCCAGTATGTTAAAGCCGAGCACGATCACCATTATTGCCAGCGCCGGGAAAACGGACAACCACCACTGATCAGGCAGGTATCCTACTCCGTCTGACACCATGGCACCCAGTGAGGGTGTTGGCGGTTGCTCTCCCATGCCCACAAAGCTCAATGTTGCACCGGCCAAAATCGCGACGCCGACATCCAGCGTCATCTTCGTAAAGATAGGTGCCATCGCATTCGGAAGTATTTCCCGAAATAGAATGTGGAAGCTGCTTGCTCCTAAAACCTCTGCCGACTGTACGAACACTTCGTTGCGCGTGGATGTAACACATCCGTAAACAAGCCGCGTGTACCACGGCCACCACGACACGCTGATTGCTAGCATAGCATTTCGCAAACTCGGTTCCAAAATGGAGGAGACATACATGACCAGTATCAACGCTGGCAGGGCCAGGAACACATCCGCAACACGCATGATAAGCGTGGAAATAAACCGTCCGCTAAAGTATCCGGCAATCAGGCCCAGAACACCGCCAATGGGAACGATGATACACACTGCGAAAAAGCCCATATACAGCGCTCCGCGAAATGCATACATCACACGGCTTAAAACATCCCGCCCGACGACGTCTGTTCCGAACAGATTTGTTGCGCTCGGCGCCTGGCTTGCCTGACTAAAATCGATATAGGCACCGATGTGGTCCGGATATGGGGCAATCTGCTTGTAGAACAACGCGATAAAGCTGACCGCAAGAACGATCACTAGCCCTACAACAGAGAGTTTGTTAAGCGAGAACTTGTACCAGAGCTTGCGAAAATCATCCGCCCGGTTTCTAGCTGGTAACTTAGAGACATCTATATTAGAAACATCGATATGATATTCATACTTTTCCATTGCCATTTATTCCTTCGTTCGCTAACTTTGTTGTATACGTCTTGAGTATCGGACGCGAGGATCCAGAACTCCCAGCAAAACATCCGTAAAGAAGTTGAAGAGCACAAAAATGGCACCTTCGAATATGATGATTGCAGAGACGGCGAAGACATCCTTGTTGAGCATTGCCTGCAGTGCATATCTCGAGAGGCCCGGGAAATTGAACACCGTTTCTACTAAAAACGCACCTCCGAATAAGGCCGCTATGTCTAAAGAGAGACAAGAGATTGTCGAGTTAAGAGAAGGCTTTAGCAGATACTTGAATAAAATTTTGCGCTCCGGTATCCCGTACGCCCGTTCGGCAGAGGCATAGGGCTTCTCCAGGTTTCCAGTCATGCTTGCCCGGGTAATTCGGGCGGCCTGGCTGATTCCGCCAAAAGAAAGTACCGTGGCAGGCATGATAATGTGTTTAAATGCGTCCCAGGCACCCGCCGGATTCCCGGCCAGCAGATAGTCGACGATGTACATGCGCGTGACCATCGGAGGCGGCAACATGCCCGGACTGATTCTTCCGGATATGGGGAGAATGGGAAACTTATAGGAAAATAGCAAAATTGCAATGACTGCCCACAAAAAGTTCGGGGCAACGATTCCCAGATATGACAGGATGCGCACAAACGCATCCTGCCATTTTCCGGAGTATTTAGTGGCCAAAACACCCAGCAGGATACCGAAAACTGACATGAAAATCGCAGAGAATACCACAAGCTCCAAGGTCGCCGGCAAGTACGTTTTAATGTCGTCCAAAACCGGTCTCTTGGAAATTACGGATATACCCAGATCGCCGCTCAGCACGTCTTTTATCCAATACACATACTGCACGTAATACGGTTCATTCAGATGCATTTCCTGCCTTAAGGCTTCGACCGTTTCTTCGGGCACCCTCGGGCCAAGCGCCATTCTGGCGGTATCGCCCGGCATAACGCGGACGATAATAAACACCAGAATGGACAGCCCGACAAAGACCATGAGGTAAGACATAAAGGTTTTGGCATATTTTTGTATACGTTTAATATCGATATTCATATGTTCCTCTAGCCTTTTACAACCACTCTCCAGCCGGAGCTACTTTAAGCGGAACGACTTATAGTATGCGGAATATCCCATTGCGTAGATGAACTCTTTGCCTTCAGCGACGCGATCCATCACGGGGCTCCCTACGATATGAGCCTCGTTTACAGCGTTTGTCGTTGCTAAATCAAGCGCCCAAATGGTGGGACACAGATCAACAAGCTGCTGCGTAATTTCTTTATATTTCGCATTTCTTACGTCTTGGTCCGAAATTTTTACAGCCTCTTCGATCATAGCGTCAATGGACGCATCCTGCAGCCACTCCATCTGCTCCCATGTTCCGCACGAAGAAGAGTGATATCGGGACCGGAGAAAGCCGCTGCCATCCAGGTACGATGGTGCGAACGCTACAACTGCGGCATTCGGTGTTGTTTCCATTGTCTGTGCGTCTGTCATCATGTTCGCAAACGGTTTTGACGAAAGCTGAACATTTACACCGATTTGCTCCATCCCAGCCTTCATCAGTAGCGCAAATTTTTCCTGCTGCTGCCCGCCTTCAGAGCAATACGTAAACGAAATCGCCATCTTTCCGTCGACCAAGTCCTGATAATACGGGGACTTTTCAATTTCCTCGCGCGCCTTTTCCAGGCTGTAGTAGTACGGAGATTCATCGCTTGTAAGGCCGCCGGCCATGCCCACAGGAATCGGCCCGGATGCTTTTACGCTTCCAATATAAATATTATCTGCTGCACTTTGATAATCGAAGGCGTAAGCCATCGCTTTCCGCACATGGATGTCATCCGTCGGCGCCAGCTTTGTGTTTAATGTGATGTTCAGATTGACGCCCAGCATCGACCGCTGCAAGTTTACACCTTCGATGTCTGTCAGTGCTTTGTACGTTTCCGGTGTCTGTGCATCGTCCGATATGTGCAGTTCTCCGCGCGACATCATGGTACGCATTCCGGTGCTGTCAATCCCACCCATCATCTTTACGGTTTCAGGAGCCGCTTCGTCCCACGCCTGCCAGTAATCATCGTAACGCTCCATCAAAAGAAACTCTTCTGTCCTCATTTCCTTTACTTTATACGGGCCGGATCCGGCATCATTTACCTGAAGCCACGCCTTGCCGTAATCGCCGAAATCTCCGTAGGAACCGTCTGCTAGGTTTGCCATGACCGTTTTTTCATCTGCGATGTACAACCGGATTAGTGTGCTTGGAAATACGCCAGAGCTAGTATTTAAGCTAAACCGAATGCTATAATCGTCGAGAACTTCGACATCTTTTATCAATTCGGAATACAGATAAGCATATCCTTCGCCCATCGTCAGAAGGCGATCCATGCTAAACTTAACATCGTTTGCAGTGAGCTTGTTGCCGCTGTGAAAAACCACATCATCTCTCAAGTAGAATGTAAACTGCGTTGACTCGGCATTGGCATCCCATCTTTCGGCAACCCAGGGCGAAATTGTGCCATCATCGTTCGGGAAGACGAGTGTGTCGTACATGTTTAGAAAGGCAATGGAATCCGTGGCTTTGCTGCCGACACCGGGATCGATAAAGGCCGGCCAGTCTGTTGCCATTACTATAGACTTATCATCAACTTCTCCCACAGATTGACCAGATCCTCCGCAAGCGCTGAACACCAGCACAACGGTCAGCAATAATATCAACACATGTGATCTTCTTAAATAGCACCTCATTTTTTTTCTCCTTTAAAAACACCTTCATTTGCAAAAGAAGAGACTACTTGCCTCAATTGTAATGCACTTTACCCGGCAAGTCTTTGGTTTAACAAACAAAAGAATTCGATTTGTTTTGTTTATTGCACAAACAAATATTTAAGAAAACCCGTTCCGCTAGCTATGGAATGTCTTTATTATCAGATGGCACATTCTCATTCATCCCGTGCTCTTTATCCATAATTCGGTTTAAGGCCAGTGCCAGATAGAGCTCGATCTGCTCCGAATAGTTTTGCAATCCCGTTGACATCATTTCTTTGATTTTATTTAATCGATATTGAATTGTGTTTTTATGAACATACAAAATCTCTGCTGCTTTTTTTGCATTGCATTCCGTGTCGAGATAATAAACTTGCAGGGTTTCCAGCAGGCTGTCATTGCCTCCGTCTGCGGATGGATTAAAGACTTTGAGAAGTTCTGAGTGATATTGAACCGATTCGCCGCCTTTGTCCACAATGTCCTTGCAAAACTTGGAGAATCGTATATCAGAAAGGCTAAACACGTTCTTATGCGGATAAATCTCCAACGCTGTCGGCAGAAACTCTTTCGAAGAGAGATATATTTTTCGCATTTCTTCGAGCTTAGGTACGTTTAAACACTCAACAACAACGGCCTGCAATCCGGTTGCAGCGAGCTTGCTCACTAAGTCATTTGCGGCACCTGTCAAATGCGCATGGCTCAATTTGTTGTCGATCAATGCGACAAATCGATCATCAAAGCTGTCCAGAATCAAGTTTCTGGCTATATACGAAAAATGATTTTCTATGAGAAGCGGCATGGTGTTTACAAAGCGGATCCACTGTCTGGGGTCCAGAGGGTGAATAATCCACATATGCTTAATGCTGGGAAGGTCCAGATTGTGTTGCGCAGCGATTCTTCTTATTTTGTAGGGCTCATCCCTCATAACCGAACCAACGAGTTCGGCTAAGTAACTCTCTTTCCGATTATCTTCCCACAACTTGCACGCAACTTCTATCGTCTCGCCGATTTGCTCCACTACATCCGGCGTTAGCAGATCGCCTCTTTTAAATATGACCGCCTGCCTCACTGCGCTCTCTGCAGACACGATCCCGCACATATATTTTTTATAAATTTCTCCGTTAATTCTTATGATGTCGTCCTGCAGAGTGATATTCGCAAACTGCAAAAATACATCCGCATTGATGTTGCTCGGCCAGGTTGCTGCATTCAGTAGCTTCCCATCCGCGCTGAACAGCAAAATTGTTGAATGCGTTTTTATGCTCAAAAGTTGCAGTATGGCTCCCAGCCCTCTTTGATTTGTCGGAAATTCTGAGACTTGTTTGATTGTATCGTACCGCAAACTGGCACCTGTCAGATTGCTTTTTAAAACAGCCTCCATGACCTCGTAAATTACGTCGCTGTATTTTAAATCTGCCCGCCCTTCGGGCATCATTATTATTGGGAAATTCCGCTCGTTAGCCAACGCGATTACCTTCGCATCGACATAAGGTAACACAACACCGACATAAAACAGAATCAGTCCGGCAACGTGGTAGCGGTGATATTCTTCAATGTTTTTACACTGCATCTCAACATCGTCCCGGGAAGCATAAAAGGCGCTTATTACTATTTCTCCACCGGAACCATAGGTCTGGATTTCCAGGTTTTCAAACTGCTCTCCATGCGTGTACTCCGAAACGCTAATCGTAGAAATTTGCCTGTTTAGCCCTCCTTTCCCGGCGATTACCTTTGCGCCGTATAGAGAAGGCAGTTTTAATATTTCTGAGATTCCTACGCTCACCGGCTCACTTCCTTTCTCTTACTTTTACTGTGCTGAGTCTGTTTGATGATTATTATATCACAACCGACTCCGAGGATGCTGACCGGCATTTCGCCCGAACGTGATGAGAAAATATTCATTGATTTACACACAACCAATGTGTATGGTTAAATTGAGGTGGCATATGAAAAGAGTAAAAGTATATCCGGTGGTTTTAACTCCTGTCGAAACGGGCTACGTCGTAACGGTGCCCGATTTGGACATCAATACGCAGGGTAACGATCTGGCCGACGCCATTTATATGGCGCGCGATGCGATCGGCTTGTGGGGAATCAGCGAAGAAGATGACGGCAGGGCGATTCCGGAGCCTTCTGCCGAAGAACCGGCCCATAGCCCGCAGGAACTTATCTCCTGGGTCGACATCGATTTTGCACGATATAGAAAAGCTCACGACATGACGACTATGCGAATCAATGTGTCGGTCCCTAAGTATTTAAAAGTGCTGGGTGACGAAGCCGGCGTCAACTTTTCCCAAGAGCTGCAGGAGCGACTGAAAGAAAAACTCTGCTGAAAGGAGGCGGCTGCATCAACGACTGCGTCATCCACGTTTCGTCACCCCACCTGCCGTTCGGCGGCGTAGGCGAAAGCGGCATGGGACAGTATCACGGCAAAGCCGGCTTCGATACGTTCTCCCATTACAAGGGCATCGTCAACAAGAGCACGAAGATCGATTTTGATCTGCGATACCGGCCGTACGATCGGAAGAAGGCGAAAATGATCCGCAGCCTGTGAGGGATTTTTGATAAAATATGCTATAATACCCCCATACGCGCGATCCTGGCGCGGAGCGGACTTACGTACCGGAAAGAGGTGTATTGTATGAAAGTATTATTGATCAACGGAAGCCCGAGACCTGCGGGTTGCACATATACGGCGCTTCGGGAAGTGGCGAACGCACTGGAAGCCGAAGGGATCGAAACGGAATTCTTCCAGATTGGGACCGATCCTGTTCGCGGCTGCATCGAATGCTGGAAATGTTCCAAGCTCGGACGCTGCGTTTTCGACGACGATATCTGCAACGAAATGGCTGAGCGCATGATCGCCGCCGACGGCATCGTGATCGGCTCGCCTGTATTCTACGCAGCTCCGGCGGGACAGCTCTGCGCGCTGCTGGACCGGATCTTCTACGCCCAGGCACCGGCGCTCGCCTATAAGCCGGCTGCCGCCATCGTCAACTGCCGCCGCGGTGGAGCCAGCGCGGCCTTCGACCGGCTCAACAAGTATTTTACGATCAACCACATGCCGGTCGTATCGTCCCAGTACTGGAACTCCGTCCACGGACGCAAGCCCGAGGAAGTGCTGCAGGACCGCGAGGGCATGCAGACCATGCGTCTCGTGGGTAAGAACATGGCCTGGCTTCTGAAGAACATCGAAGCCGGCGGCGTGCCCGTTCCCGAAAAAGAGCCGTGGCAGATGACCGACTTCTGTCGAAAAGCGTAGTCAGCGGTTACGGAATTAAAAAAACCGGTCCGTTCGTATGTCGAGCGAACCGGTTTTATTATGTTGTTCTTTTTCTATTACGCGAGCAGATCATACCGTGTACAGCTACCGGGCCTGCTTTCTCTTCCGGCGATGCCGCACGAGCAGCGCGACGAGAATCACGAAGCCCGCAAGAACGACGCCGAACCCGATCACGATCGGATACAGATATCCCATGCTGCGGAACAGGCTCCCTTTAATCCGGTCGCCAAGCGAAATGCCCGCGCTTTCGTACAGCGTAAACCGCAGGTCATTCTCCGGTAGCTCTTCCAGCGTCGTCGCATAGGTGCCGTCCTGCTGACGCTCGAATTCCACATTGCTCTGGATAACATACGGTGCCTCTTTCGGCGGGATTACGGTGATGCTCAAATCCTTAAACGCGCTCCACCGGCCGGCGGGATTGAGGATGTAGTCGAACGTGTACATCGGCTTCGATGTCTTCCGCATGTCCATGCTGCCGTACGTATTGTAGCTGACGCGCACGCTTTTGCTGCTGCCTGCCGGGAAATCCACGCTGTACACCAGCGTGATGATGCGGTCGGTATGGCGCGCATCCGACAGGTCGTAATCCGACGCATACCCTGCATTGCGGCTAAAGCAGCGGTCGAGGATCACTGCGTAGGCATTGTAGACCTGCGCATCGGAAAGCGCGAGAATGTCACCCTTGCTCGACTCCTCCCTGCCGATATACGGACCGCTCCGGAGATGCTCCACCGCGTAGGTGTACACGCTCATCGGCTGAGCGCTCACGAAGCTCGTAAACGCATCCGTCGGCTCGGTCTCCTCGCCGTCCAGATACGCAGAATGGAGGATTTCGATATCGTCACCCAGCACGAACAGCTCGAGCGTCGTCGTCTCACGGCACCAGGCCGTGTTGCGGATGTCCATCCCCGTGCGGCTGAATCCGTTAAAGCCCCGGGCGACCACGTTCGTGCGCTCCGGATCGAAGGTGTAATCGAGGGCGTAGTTGATGTTCTCGTCCTCGCCCAGCATCGGCGTGACGGTGAAGGTGTACAGTTTCCCCTTCTCGTTTTTCGTAAAATGTTCCGACGTGAATGGCTCGTCCGTAATTTCCGCAACGATTTTGTCGAAATCAAACACATCTCCGGCCGGGTTTTCTTCCGTTTCGTCGTAGGCGGAATAGTCGTACGACGTTTCGATGAGACTGCCCGGATAGATGTCGAACGCCACCGGCTTTCCGCCCGCTTCGACCGTTATATTCTGCGAGCCGAGCGATGCGAGGTTCCCCACGAACGGGAACGCCATCTGCACCCTCTGGAAGCGATTCGTCGGGTTGGACATGTCGTAGGTGGCGCTCACCCGGCCGCCGAGCGTCCAGCCTGCGTCGAGCTCCTCTCTGGCGACGGGATCGTCGTTATCGGTAAAGTCGAATACGAGGTCTTCGGAGTCAATCTGAATGGGCGTATCCGACTCGACGGCGAGGACGCTGCTCGTGGGATAAGCGCCCCACCGGGTCGGCCCTGCGTTGGCCCGGGCGGGTGACGTGTGGGAAAGCACGACCGCCAGGACAGCGAGGGCGCTGATCCATTTTTTCATGATTTTCTTCCTTTCGGTTGCGCTACTTGATGAGCGCCGACATCGTCTTGAACTCCGGCGTGCCGGCTTCTTTCAGCAAGTCGAACACGGCCGTCTCCGTGTTGGTGATGACAGCGCCCAGCGCCTGCATCAGCGCCAGGCCGTTTTCGTAGTTTTCTTTCGTGCGGGACGCGACAGCATCGCGCGCGACGTGGACGGTATAGCCGCCTTCGACAAGAGCGCGCACCGTCTGAAACACGCAGACGTGCGTCTCCATGCCGGTGACGAGCACCGACGTCCGGCCCGTGTCTTTGACTGCGCGGGCGATGTCGCCGAAGCACGCGTTAAACGACGTCTTGGCAAACACATACTTCTCGTCGAGCCGCCCCAGCAGCTCCGGGACCGTACGTCCCAGCCCTTTGGGATACTGTTCCGTTGCAATGACAGGCAGGCCGAGCGTCTCTGCGGCGCTCAGCAGAATTTCGTTGTTGGCGATTGTACGCTCCCGGTCCGGCATCGCAGCGGCGAGCCGCTCCTGGATGTCGATGATCACGAGCGCGGTATCTTCTCTGTTCAATGTAAACTTTTTCATGTACTCTCCCGGTCGTTGGAAATCGGTCTTCCTTTTACGACTTGTGCGCCTACAGACCCATCTCCGGATTTAAACTCTTCATGGCATCCAGCGTCTTTTGAAGGAGGTCGTCGAGCTCCCATCCGAGCAGCTCGGCACCCTGACGGATGACGTCTCTGGAACAGCCGGCCGCGAAGCTCTTGTCCTTAAACTTCTTCTTAAGCGACTTCAGCTCCATGTCGTCGACGCTCTTCGACGGGCGCATGAGCGCTGCCGCGCCGATGATGCCGGTCAGCTCGTCGGTGGCGAACAGGATTTTCTCCATGAAGGTCTCCGGCTGATGCGCCGTTCCCGTCATGCCCCATCCGTGCGAGCAGATCGCTTTGATCATGTCGGGATGGATGTCTTTTGCCTTGAGCAATTCTTCGGTTTTGACGCAGTGCTCCTCAGGATGTTCCTCGAAATCCAGGTCGTGCAGCAGACCGACGACCTCCCAAAACTCGACGCGCTCCGGGTCGTACTCTTTGGCGAAGTAGCCCATGACGCCGGAGACTACCTCTCCGTGGCGGATGAGGAACGGCTCTTTATTGTGCTCTTTTAACAATTCCAGTGCTTCTGCTTTTGTGGGGATGACGCTCATGACTGCCTCCTTGTACCCGTATATCGGTTTTGTTTATTATCGCACAGAGCGCGCAGAGGCACAAGGGGCGGCGCGCCGTACCCCGGATACACAGGCTGCCCTTCTTGTATTTCTCTTGCATTGCTTTCCTCATTTGGTTATAATGGAACCGTTCAAATTGAATACCTGCAGGAAAACCATCTCCTGCCAAACACACAGCCTGGATGAAAGCTTCGGCAAAGCAATCTCTTTCAGAGAACCGGTGGTCGGTGCAAACCGGTGAGAACGCCTGCCTTTCCACTTTCGGAGCTGCCTGCGAAAAGCAGGGGGGTTGCGCCCCATACCGCGCATACGAGGGGTCGCTTGCAAGGGCGGCAAGTTGGGTGGCAACGCGGAGTTTTCCGTCCCATATGGAATGCATATGGTTCGGGAACTTTTTTTATTCCCCGGACCGCCGGTCAATCGACAGTATAAGGAGGAAGAAACATGCTGGACATCAGGTTTGTACGGGCCAATCCGGAGATCGTAAAGGAAAATATCCGGAAAAAGTACCAAGACGAGAAGCTGGTGCTGGTCGACGAGGTCATCGCTTTGGATGAGGAGCTGCGCGCGGCTAAGACGCGTGGCGACGAGCTGCGCGCCAACCGGAATACGCTGAGCCGCGAGATCGGCGGCCTCATGAAGGACGG
>Ga0265293_10005017_pt1 | contig 22636 bp, 19 predicted proteins | sample Munlanlewell138R_FD_192505 | JGI IMG/M metagenome (GOLD analysis project Ga0265293, IMG submission 192505) | Leachate microbial communities from a municipal landfill in Southern Ontario, Canada - Leachate well 138R | ecosystem: Engineered > Solid waste > Landfill > Unclassified | place: Canada... | reverse complement strand
GCCGGAACAGTGCTGGAAATCGGTTGTGGGTGGGGTGCGATGGCGGCTGAATTTGCCCGGCGCGGCGCGACCGTCAAGGCGATCAGCCTGTCCGATGCGCAACTGGCCTGGGCTCGCCGCCATCATGCCAGTCCCGCCATCACCTTCGCCAAGGAGGACTACCGCGATGTCGAGGGCCGGTTCGACGGTGTGGCCAGCGTGGAAATGGTGGAAGCGGTGGGGCGCGAATACTGGCCCGCTTTCTTCGATTGCATCGCGCGTTGCCTCAAGCCCGGCGGGCGGGCCGCGATCCAGTATATCGCCATGCACGAAGACCTGTTCGATGACTATGCCCGCAGCGCGGACTTCATCCAGACCTATATCTTCCCCGGCGGGATTCTCGTCCGCGAGAATGAATTTCGCACCCTGGCCGAAGAACGCGGGCTGGACTGGACAAACCGGGAAGCGTTCGGTCACGACTATGCGGAAACCCTGAAGGCATGGCGGGAGAATTTTGACGGGGCTCATGCCGAAGGACGGTTGCCCGAAGGCTTCGACGACCGTTTCGTCCGTCTGTGGCGCTATTACCTGATGTATTGCGAAGGTGGCTTTCGGGGCGAAGGTATCACTGTCGCGCAAGTCACGCTGGTAAAACGCGGCTGAACCACGCCGTCACGCGGTGGAGCGATAGGCGCTCGCCCCCTGCCAGCGCGCCAGCAGGTTGTCATGGATTATGGGGCTGAGCAGGTTCTCGAAGGCGCAGCCGACCAGTCCGTTGGCCCACCAGATCACTTTGGCCTGTTGCGATTCGAGGCCGGGAAGCGTCAGCCAGCACACAGTGCCCGAGTGAATGGGGCTGATCGCCATCGCGGAAAAACCGGAAATGGACAGATCATGCACGACCGTCTGGAATCCCCGTGCCCCGGACGGCCGCAATGTCGCGGGAATGGAGATTCGCGTGCGCGGGGCGCAGCGGTCTTCCTGGGCCGCACTGAGATATGGGTCGCGGGAACGGAACGGCGACTGCAAGTCAAACCTCACGAGCGAATCATGCCGGTTTCCGGCGGGGCTTGCCAAATTATCCGTCAAAACAGGTTACCGGCGATTTACGGGGTTTGGATAATAGACTCCCGGTAGCCGCTGGAAAACGGTTCGCCGAGCAAGGCGACCAACCGTTCCGCCACGACTTCCGGCGGTTTCACTGTCGCGGGGTCTTCGCCGGGATAGGCCTTGGCGCGCATATCAGTCCGTGTGGCGCCCGGATTGACGATAGCGACCCTCAGGCTGGAGATGTTGCACGTCTCCTGCGCGTAGCAATCGAGCAGAACCTCGAACGCGGCCTTGCTCGCGGCATAGGCCCCCCAATAGGCGCGCGGAGCCTGTGCGACGGTGCTGGTCAGCCCGATCAGGCGGCCGTTCTCGCTGCGGCGGAGCAGCCGGTCGAACCCGGCGATGAGGGCCTGCGTCGCCAGGACGTTGGTATTGAGCGCCTGCGTGAAGCCCTTGGGCTCCATATCGGCGACCGGCATCAGCGGCGGAAACTGGGCGGCGGACATGACCATGATGTCGAGCTTCTCCCAGCGCTGGGCGATGGCGGTGCAGAGCCGGGCGATGGCGTCCCCTTCGATGAGGTCGAGCGGGGCGATGGTGGCCGAGCCGCCCGCATCGAAAATCCGCTGCTCGACCTGTTCGAGCGCTTTCGCGTCGCGCGCGGTCAACACCACATGCGCGCCCGTCTTTGCCAGCGCTTCGGCGGTCGCCGCGCCGATGCCCTTGCTCGCGCCCGTGACCAGGGCGACCTGTCCGCTGAAATCGGTCATGTCAGGCGACGCGATTGACCGGCAGGGTGAGGAGGCCGGGCACTTCCTTTTCGGCAAGGTCCGTCAATCGCGTGGGATAATCGCCGGTGAAGCAGGCGTCGCAATATTGCGGGCATGCCTTGACCCGGTTCTTGTCCGCCACGGCCCGATACAGGCCGTCGATGGAAACGAAGGCCAGACTGTCGGCATGGATGAAATCGGTCATGGCCTGCACGTTCATCTGCGCGGCCAGCAGCTTGGACCGTTCGGGCGTGTCGACACCGTAGAAGCAGCTATGTTCCGTAGGCGGGCTGGCGATGCGCATGTGCACTTCGGCCGCGCCCGCATCGCGCATCATCTGCACGATCTTCATGGACGTGGTGCCGCGCACGATGGAATCGTCGATCAGGATGATGCGCTTGCCTTCGACGATGGCGCGATTGGCGTTGTGCTTGCGTTTCACATCGGCGTGGCGCGCGCCATCCGAAGGCTGGATGAACGTGCGGCCGACATAGTGCGAACGGATGATGCCAAGTTCGAACGGGATGCCCGATTGCTGGGCATAGCCGATGGCCGCGGGCACGCCGCTGTCCGGCACGGGAACCACCAGATCGGCCTCCGCCGGCGATTCCTTGGCCAGTTCCATGCCGATCCGCTTGCGCACGTCATAGACCGACATGCCGTCGAGGATCGAATCCGGGCGGCTAAAATAGACATGCTCGAAAATGCAGGGCCGCTGGCTGAAATGGCCGAAAGGCCGGTGGCTGGAAATGGTGCCCCGGTGATCGACCTGCACCAGTTCGCCCGGCTCGATCGCGCGGATGAACTCCGCTCCCACCACGTCGAAGGCGACGGTTTCGCTGGCGAAGAGAATGGCTTCTCCGATCCGGCCCATGACAAGCGGGCGGATGCCCAGCGGATCGCGGCAGGCGATCATGCCTTCGGACGTCATGCAGATGAGCGAATAGGCCCCTTCCACCATGCGCAGCGCATCCACGAAACGGTCGAGCAGCGTGGGATAGCGGCTGGTGGCGACAAGGTGGATGATGACTTCGGTGTCCGACGTGGACTGGAAGATCGCGCCTTTCTGCACAAGGTCGCGCTTCAGGGTCATCGCGTTGGAGATATTGCCGTTGTGGGCAATGGAAAAACCGCCGGAAGCCAGATCGGCGAACAGCGGCTGAACATTGCGCAGGCCGGAGCCGCCGGTGGTCGAATAGCGCACATGGCCCGATGCCATGGCGCCAGGCAGCACCCCCAGAACTTCGCTGCTGGAAAAGACCTGCGCCACATGGCCGATGCCGCGGTGGGAATAGAACTCCCCGCCATCCGTGCCTGCGTCCGCGTCGAAACTGGTGATGCCGACCGCTTCCTGCCCGCGATGCTGGAGCGCGTGGAGCCCCAGCGCCGCCATCGCCGCGGCATCACGCGTGCCGATCACGCCGAAGATGCCACATTCCTCGCGCAGTTTGTCGCTATCGACATCCCACGGGGAACGATCAGGAAGTTCTTCAATCAGTGTCATCGAATCCGCCGGGCCAGACGCTTCGCCAAGCCCGGCATTTGGGCCTTTCCCCGGCCGAAAGCAAGGGGAAGGCGGCAGGGCGGGCAAACGGGTGCGTCGGGAGCGCCTTGCCAGCGGGACTCGTCCCGCCTAAATCCGCGCCATCACCAGTCACGGACGGGCGCCCGCTTGCTTCTTTCTCCCTTCGAATGGACCATCGCCAAGCGCTACATGCTGCCCGGAAGAGGTGAGGCATTCATTGCGCTCGTCGCGGGAATCAGCCTCGTTGCCGTCATGCTCGGCGTCGCGGCGCTCGTCATCGTGATGAGCGTGATGAACGGCTTTCGTGCCGAACTGTTCGACAAGATCGTGGGGCTGAACGGTCACGCCATCATTCAGGCCTATGGCGGGCGGTTGGAAAACTGGCAGTCGGTGCTGAAGGAGGCGCGGGAGACGCCGGGCGTGACGCGCGCGTCCCCCCTGATCGAGCAGCCGTTGCTCACGACTTTCAACGGCCGCGTGGAAGCCGTGCTGGTGCGCGGCAACACGGCGGAGGACATCCGCCGCATCCAGCCGCAGGTGAAGGCGGGGCGGCTGGCCGATCTTCAGCCGGAATCGGGCAATATCGCGGTCGGGTCGCGGCTGGCTGAGGCGCTGGGCGCGCAACTGGGCGACCGGATCACCATCATCAACCCGCAGGGCCGCGCCACGCCGTTCGGCACGGTGCCGCGCGAAATCGCCTATACCGTCGCGGCGATCTTCGAAATCGGCGTCTACGATTACGACCAGTCCTTCGTCGTCATGCCGATGGCGGACGCCCAGACCCTGCTGCTGACCGGCGATTCGGTCGGCATGATCGAAGTGACGACCGACAATCCCGACAAGGTTTCGCAAATCCTCACGCCGCTCACGCGCAAGCTGGCCGGGCAGGCCGTGGTGACGGACTGGAAGACGATCAATGCCTCGCTGTTCGAGGCGCTGGCGGTGGAGCGTGTCGCCATGTTCGTGGTGCTTTCGATCATCGTGCTGGTGGCGGTGTTCAACATCCTGTCGTCGCTCATCATGCTGGTGCGCGCCAAGACGCGCGATATCGCCATCCTGCGCACAATGGGGGCGAAGCGCTCCTCGCTCCTCAAGATATTCGTGACGACGGGCTTCATCATCGGCGCGATGGGCACGGTCGCGGGGTTGCTGCTGGGTTTCGTGTTCCTCTATTTCCGGCAGCCGATCGTCAATTTCGTCAGCTTCCTGACCGGGCAGGATCTGTGGGATCCGTCCATCCGGTTCCTGACCGAGCTGCCCAGCCGCACCGATCCGGTGGAAGTGGCCGTCATCAGCGTAATGGCGCTGGCGTTCAGCTTCCTTGCCACGCTCTATCCGGCGTTCCGGGCCGCCAGCACCGATCCGGTTCAGGTTCTGCGCTATGAATGATCCTGTTGTTCGCGTAACGGGCCTGACCCGGAGCTTCGAGCAGGGCGGCGTCACCATCGACGTGCTGCGCGGCATCGACATGGCCATCCGTCCAGGCGAGATCGTGGCGCTGCTGGGGCCTTCGGGGTCGGGCAAGTCGACCATGCTGCAAGCCATCGGATTGCTGGAGGGCGGTTTCGGCGGCGGCATCGAGATCGCGGGGACGGACGCCTCCCGCGTCGACGAGGACCAGCGCACGGTGCTGCGGCGCGATCATCTGGGCTTCGTCTATCAGTTCCACCACTTGCTGCCCGATTTCACGGCCATCGAGAACGTGATGCTGCCGCAACTGGTGGCGGACCGTTCGCGCGGGGAAGCCCGCGCCCGCGCGACGGAACTGCTGGACGCGCTGGGACTTGGGCAGAGGCTCGATCACCGCCCAAGCCAGCTTTCCGGCGGCGAGCAGCAGCGCGTCGCCGTGGCACGCGCGCTGGCCAACAAGCCCGCGCTGGTTCTGGCGGATGAACCCACCGGCAACCTCGACGAGGCGACGGCGGACCGCGTTTTCGCCCAGTTCCTCGCACTGGTGCGGGGTGAGCGCAGTGCCGCGCTTGTCGCTACGCACAACGAGCGTCTGGCGCTTGCCATGGACCGCGTGGAGCGGCTGCACGACGGGCGGCTGGAGTAGGCGGAGCGACTTCCCAATTCCCCCAACCCAGGAACCGCGCGTTCCACCGTGCGTTTTACACGGCGGATCTCATGCGAAAGGGGAGCGCTATGTCAGCCCATCCGACGACATTTCAGGGTGAGCCCGCCGACAGCCGCGACATTCACTGGAACGATCTGGGCGAACTGCACCGGCGCGAGGACGGCGGCGGCGTGCTCCATCAGTTCAAGGCGATCAGGCGCGGCAATATCGCGGAACTCATCGCTTTCGTGATGCGGTTGCCGGAAACGGAGCAGCCAAACTACGCCATCCAGAAGGACGGCGACCACCGGATGGAAATCGGGGAAATCCGCGCATTGGCGGGGCGGGTGGATTTCCCCGGATAGCCCGGCGGTCAGTCGACCAGTTCGGTCAGGTCGTCCGCGTCGATGGTGGCGACGGCGGCCTTGAGTTCATTGATGCTGCCGGCGTTGCCTTCGGCCTCCACCATGAAGCGGTTGGCGATGGTGCGTCCGAACTTGCCGCGATTGGACACCTTGTTCCATTCCTCGACCTGCATCTGGCCGTTCACAGTCGTCGTGCGTTCATAGCTGTCGGCATCCTCGCGGCTGTTCTGGATGCCCATGGCTGCGCCCAGCCCGGCCAGGGCGCCGATTGCCGACATGTCCGCAACCTTGAGCGTGAAGCTCTTGTCACCGGCGGTATAGGTGCCTTGGGCGGAACTGCCCACCTGGCCCATCCCGGTGCTTTCCGTCGCGGTACGCTGATAGGCGCCGATGGAAGCAGGCAGCAGCGCCGAAAGCTTCGCCGTGTCGACGGGCGGGGATTTGCCGCTAGTCGCGTCTTCCATTTGTTTGCTCATCTGCTGGACCTTGCCCATGTCGACCGACCCCGCGCCCGGTATCGTCAACGTCCCCGAAAGTTCGCCGTCGCCGCGCGAGACAGCCGAAGTGGAAGCCGCCCATAGGCCGGTGATCGCGGCCGTGATCGGCGTTACGACGATGGCGAGCGCGATGGCGCAGAGGATCGTCACGGCCACATAGCCCACCGACTTGTCCTGCGGCACTTTCATCAGCGGCTGCGCGCCGGTGTAGATCAGGTAGATCGAGTAAAGGCCGAGCAGGCCAAAGAAGCCGAGAGAGGGAATCAACCCGAAGATGCCGACAAGCCAGCTTGCCGTCGCGCCGTAGGCGACCAGCTTGAACGCCGCGAGCTTGTTGGAAACGCCGCCGAACTTCGGCGCCAGCCAATCGGCGATGAGCGCCAGGACGAAGATGCCGATCAGCGCCAGGGCATAGCTGACGATCGCAGTGCTGATGCCTGACAGCAGGGTGGGTTTGAAGCTGAAGCCCAGCGCGCCATATCCGAAGATCTGTCCCCCGATGAGGCTGGCGACCGGCCCGATGGCTGCCAGCGGCAGGACATAGCGCTTGAAGATGTCGCCCTGGGTGTCCGGCTCTCTTTCGATAACCGGCCACTCGTCCTTGGGCGCGAGAATGATGGCTTTCGCGCGATCGACAATCGACTTGCGAGGTGATGTGCCCGAAAGATCCATGATTTCCGCCTCCTCCTTGCTGAAACGCGGGCGGGATAGGAAACGGATCGCGGCCATTTTGCAAGCATTACCGTATGCTGTCCCCAGATTGTCGCGTTCCGCACTTGATTGGCGGGGTTTGACGGCCTTAGCGTCGGCATATGGCTTATGCTCCCTTCGTGCCGCTGCGGGTCTGTTCCAGTTACACCATGCTCGATGGCGCAATCGACCCCAAGGCGATCGCCAAACTGGCGAAGGAGCGCGCGTTTCCCGCCATCGCGATCACGGACCGCAACGGGCTTTACGGTACCGTGGCGTTCGCGGCGGCGGCGCGGGGCAGCGGCGTGCAACCCATTATCGGCGCGATGCTGGCGGTAGCGCGCGATGGCCCCTCCGCGCCGGACCGTACCCCGGACCGGGCAGCGCCGATCGACTGGCTGGTGCTGCTTGCGCAGGACGAGGCTGGCTGGCTCAATTTGTGCCACCTCGTCAGCCGCGCGCATCTCGACCGTCCGCTGGAGCGCGACCCGCATGTCGCGCTGGACGATCTGGAAGGCCGCACGGCAGGGCTGATCTGTTTGACGGGCGCGGGTGAAGGCGCCCTGGCACGCCTGTTGGCCGATGGACAGGCCGGCGCGGCGGTTGCCTGTCTGGACAGGCTGGAGGCACTTTTCCCCGGTCGGCTCTATATCGAGTTGGCGCGGCGCGGCGATCCGGTGGAGGATGCGGCGGAAGACGCCCTTATAGACCTCGCCTATGCGCGCGGGTTGCCGCTGGTCGCCACCAACCCCGCCAATTTCGCCGAGCCGGGATTTCACGCGGCGCATGATGCCATGCTCTGCATCGCCCATTCCACGCATATCGACGCGCCGGACCGGGTGCGGTCCAGCGGCGAGGCATGGGTAAAATCCGCGCCGATGATGCAGGAACTCTTCGCCGACCTCCCCGAAGCCATTGCCAATACGCTCGTCGTTGCCCAGCGGTGCGCCTATGCTCCGCCCAAGCGCAAGCCGATCCTGCCCAGCCTGGCGGGGGATCAGGAAGGCGAAGCGCGGATGATGGCCGATGATGCGTGGGCTGGCCTGGCCGCGCGCCTCGCATCTTACGGCGACATGGCACCGGAGGAACGCCGCGTCTATGACGAGCGGCTGGAGTTCGAGATCGGCATCATCAACCGCATGGGCTTCGGCGGTTACTTCCTGATCGTCGCCGACTTCATCAAGTGGGCCAAGGAAAACGGCATTCCCGTGGGGCCGGGGCGCGGATCGGGAGCGGGCAGCCTCGTCGCCTGGGCGTTGACGATCACGGATCTCGATCCCATCCGGCTCGGCCTGCTGTTCGAGAGGTTCCTGAACCCTGAGCGCGTCTCGATGCCGGATTTCGACATCGACTTCTGCGAAACCCGGCGCGGTGAAGTGATCCGTTATGTCCAGAGCAAATACGGGCACGATCACGTCGCGCAGATCATCACCTTCGGCAAGATGAAGGCGCGCGCGGTGCTGCGCGACACCGGCCGCATCCTGCAAATGAGTTATGGGCAGGTGGACCGGCTGTGCAAGATGGTGCCCAACCATCCGACCGATCCGTGGACGCTGGAACGAGCATTGAACGGCGTTGGCGAGTTCCGCCGCGAATATGAAGGCGATGGCGAAGTTCGCCGCCTGATCGACCTGGCCCTGCAACTGGAAGGGCTGCCGCGCAACAGTTCGACGCACGCGGCCGGCGTGGTGATCGGCGACCGGCCTCTGGCGCAGCTTGTGCCGCTCTATCGCGATCCGCGTTCCGACATGCCGGTGACGCAGTTCGACATGAAGTTCGTGGAGGATTCAGGGCTGGTGAAGTTCGACTTCCTCGGCCTCAAGACCCTGTCGGTGCTGAGGAAGGCCGTGGACCTGCTCGCCCGGCGCAGCGTTTCCATCGACCTCGACACGCTGGCCTGGGATGATCCGCAAGTCTATGAACTGCTTCAGCGTGGCGACACGGTCGGCGTGTTCCAGCTCGAGTCCGAAGGGATGCGGCGCACACTGGCGGCGGTGAAGCCGACGAACTTCGGCGACATCATCGCGCTCGTTTCGCTCTACCGGCCCGGCCCGATGGACAACATCCCGCTGTTCGGCCGGCGCAAGAACGGGCAGGAAGCCATCGAATATCCGCATTCCAAGCTGGAAGGCATCCTTGCCGAAACATACGGCATTTTCGTCTATCAGGAACAGGTCATGCAGGCGGCGCAGGTGCTGGCCGGCTATTCGCTGGGCGACGCCGACCTGCTGCGCCGCGCCATGGGCAAGAAGATCCAGGCGGAAATGGACGCGCAGCGCGCCCGCTTCGTCGAAGGGTGCAAGGACGTTTCGGGCATCGACAAGAAGAAGGCGAACGAACTCTTTGACTTGATCGACAAGTTCGCCGGATACGGCTTCAACAAGAGCCATGCCGCGGCCTATGCGCTGCTGGCCTATCAGACGGCGTGGCTCAAGACGCATTATCCGCATGAATTCTATGCCGCCTCGATGTGCTTCGACATGCATCAGTCGGAAAAGCTGGCGGTGTTCGTGGACGACATGCGGCGCAATGGCATCACGGTCGCCGGGCCGGACATCAATGCGTCCGAAGCGGAGTTTTCCGTCGAGCAGACCGAAGAAGGCCATGCCGTGCGCTATGCGCTCGCCGGTATCCGCAACGTCGGCGAAAAGGCGATGGAGGCGCTGGTCGCGGAGCGGGAAACGAATGGCCGCTTCGCCAGCCTTGAGGACTTGTTCCGCCGCACGCCATATGGGTCGATGAACCGCCGGCAGCTCGAAGGGCTGGCGGGCGCGGGCGCGTTTGACGGGCTGGAGCCGAACCGGGCGAAAGTGCTGGCCAATGCCGACATGCTGCTGGCCATCGCGGACGAAGCGGAACGCTCGCGCAACAGCGGGCAAGGGGGGCTGTTCGGGGGCGAGGATCACGCCCATCACGCGGTCCGCCTTGCCGACGCGCAGCCGTGGAGCCGGTCGGAGCAGATGGCGAAGGAGCGGGAGAACTTCGGCTTTTATTTCGCCGCGCATCCGGTGGAACAGTTCCGCGCGGTCGCTTCCGCCAATGGCGCGCGCAGCCATGCCAGCCTGACGGGCCAGGGCGGCGGCGGTTCGCCGGGAGGAAGGCAGGCCGCCGTCATGGCCGCGCTTGTCGAAGGCGTCCAGAAGCGCAAGACCAGGAAAGGCAAGGACTTCGTCATGGCCGACTTCTCGGACTCGTCCGGGCAGTTTTCGGCATCCTGCTTCGAGGAAAGTCTGGTCGAACCGTTCCTGAAATGGGCCAGGGAAGGCGCTTGCGTCCTGCTGACCGTGGAACTGGACAGCCCCAGCCCGGATGAGCCGCCGCGCGTCACCGTGCGCGGGGCGCGGCCGCTGGCCGAAGTGCGCGATGCCGCGCGCATGGTGCTGACGCTGGATATAGACAGCGAAGGCGCGGTGCGGGAACTCGCCGCGCTGCTGGAACCGGGCGAGCCGGGGCGTGGCGAAGTGCGCGCGCGGCTGCTGCTGGACGAGGGGCAGGCGCCGCTGGTGCGGTTGGGACGCGGTTTCCGGCTGGATGGCGAGCTCGCCGAACGACTGGCCGCCATCGAGGGTGTAACCAACGTTTCGCTGACGGCGCAGCGTTCGCGCGATCACTTGCGGCTGGTGGCCTGACCCCGCTCACGAACCGTTTGCCGGTCTTGTCCGCGGACGGGTTGACGCCCGGCGCCGAACGCCGCAATCTTGTGACTTATTTATATCTTTCCGGGAGAAGATGGCGATGAGCGTGATGAACCTGCCGGAACCGGTGATCCGCGTTCTGGAACGCGCCATGGTCGCCGAGTTCGCAACCGTGAGCGGCGCGGGCGTGCCCATCGACACGCCCACTTATGTCTTCCCGGCGGATGACCTTTCCTCCTTCGGCGTGGCGACGGGCCTTGCCTATCCCGCGAAAGCCACGCGCGCGCGCAACAACCCCAAGGTGGGCCTGCTGATCGAGGGGTTGCCGGGCGAGCCGGTTATTTCCATTCGTGGAATGGCGGCTGTCCGTGATGCCGACCTTCAGGGCAACGCCGAGCGTTATATCTCCGAAACGGGTTTCGAGGGAATTTCCTTCGGCCTGACCTGGGAAGAGGCGCGCAAGGGAATCTGGTACTGGACGCGCATCATCGTGGATATTGCACCCGAACGGGTGATGTGGTGGGACAATGCCGAAGCGATGGATGGCGCGCCGCACGTCTGGCAAGCGCCGCCGGGCACGCAATTCCCGCCGTCTGACCCGGCGCCTCCCGGCAAGGGCAGCGCGCCGTCCGCATGGAAGCAGCGGACGTGGCGGGAAATCGCCGCATCGGGCGTCGAAGAAGGGGCACCGGGCTATCTGACCTTGTGCGATGCCGACGGCTTCCCGCTGCCCATGCGAGCGCTAAGCTGCGAACTTGTGAACGACGCGTTCCGCATGGAGATTCCCGGCGGCGCGCCATGGGACGGCGAAGGCAAGGCGACTCTGACGTTCCGGGGCTTGCAGACGTTCGTGGGCGACGCCGCACGCGACGGCGATACCGTGACGTTGAAAGTGGAGCGGGCGCTGCCGGAGCACCCGCTGGTGGCGAACCCCGTGGAAGTTCTCCAGCCGAGCGAGGAGGTGCGCGAGCAACTCATGGCGCGGCTGAAGCAGGAAGCAGACCGCCGGGGGCAGCCGATCCCCGCCCTCACATCCGAAACACCGCCCGCGCCGACCCGCCTGCTGTTGCTGCGCCGGGAGCGTATGGCGCAGATCATGGCGGCCCGGAACGAGGGAAGCTGAGACACGCCAGCCTATCCGGCTTCGGCAATGGCAGGCAACGTGCCGGCCTGTTCCAGATCCCGCGCGATCAGGCCAATGACCTCGCGCTGCGTCGCCGGCCATTGCGCTTCGGTCCCGCGATGAACGATATCGCTGCCCGCGATCCCATCGCTATAGCAGCATAAGCTGTCCGCTCGTATCGGGCCTGCGAAACCGGCCGGCGTCAAGCCCGATGCGTATCCCCGCCATGCCCAGCCGTCGCATGGCCACGCGGAAGCGGCGGCGGAACAGGTTGGCCCAGACGCCTTCCGGCCTCATGCGCGTGAAGAACGCGGGGTCGTTGTCTCGCCCCTCGCGGATGGACTGCACGATATGCATCACTTTGGCGGCCCGATCCGGGAAGTGCGTGTCCAGCCATTCCCGGAACAGCGGCGCGACTTCGTAGGGCAGGCGGAGCATGATCCAGCCCGCCGAACGCACGTCGCGTTCCGCCGCTTCCTCAAGGATCGCTTCCATGAACTGGTCCGTTATGGAAGGAATGACCGGTGCGACGGAAACGTGGACGGGAATGCCCGCCGCCGCCAGTTGCCGGAGTGTGTTGAGGCGTTTGGCGGGCGACGACGCGCGCGGTTCCAGCAGGCCGGACAGGCGCGGATCGAGGCTCGTCACTGAAACCGCGACCGCGACAAGGTTATGCTTCGCCATTTCGATCAGCAAGTCGAGATCGCGCAGCACGCGTGCGGACTTGGTGGTGATCGTGACGGGATGGCGCGCCTCCAGGCACACTTCCAGCACCGAGCGCGTGATGCGATAGCGCCCCTCTATCGGCTGGTAGGGGTCGGTGTTGGTGCCCATGGCGATGGGCGCGGGCCGGTAGGAAGGGCGCGCCAGCGTTTCGCGCAGCAGCCGGGCGGCATCGGGCTTGGCGAACAGCTTCGTCTCGAAATCGAGGCCGGGCGAAAGATCGTGGTAGGCGTGCGTGGGCCGCGCGAAGCAATAGATGCAGCCGTGCTCGCAGCCGCGATAGGCATTGATCGAACGGTCGAACCCGATGTCCGGCGACTTGTTGAACGTGACGATGGTGCGCGGATGTTCTTCCGTCACGGTGGTGCGGAACTTGGGGGCGGGGCCGTCAATGCCTTCGCGTGCGTCCTGCCAGTCGCCGTCTGTTTCCAGTGCGGCGAGCCCGAATCGCTGCGGAACCGCGCCGGATTGCGCACCTCGGCCATGGAGGGGGCGGGGCTTCATTCACGAATTAGAACATAATAAGAACAAAAGGGCAAGGAAGTGCCCGTTCAGACTTCCCGCAATCTCGGCATCAGTTCCACGAAGTTGCAGGGACGGTTGCGGCTGTCGAGCTGTTCGGCGAGGATGCCGTCCCAGCCGTCCTTCACTGCGCCGTTGGAGCCGGGCAGCGCGAAGACATAGGTGCCGCGCGCCACGATGGCGCAGGCGCGCGATTGCACGGTGGATGTGCCGATGGAACGATAGCTCAACATGCGGAACAGTTCGCCGAAACCGGGAATGTCGCGCCCGTCGTTCGATTCCCGGATGCGGTCCAACGCTTCGGGAGTCACGTCGCGGCCGGTCAGCCCGGTGCCCCCGGTGGAAATGATGCAATCAATCAGGCGGTCGTCGATCCAGTTGCTGATGCGATTGACCAGCCGCTGCACTTCGTCCTTCTCGATGGCGCGGGCGACGAGGTGATGGCCCGCGTCCTTCACGCGCCCGGCCAGAAGATCGCCGGACGTGTCGTTCTCCGCGCCGCGCGTGTCGGATACGGTCAGGATCGCGATGTTGATCGGCTTGAACGCGCGCGACGGATCAACGGGCACGCAGCAGGGTTCCGTTCGCCGCCATGCGCAACGCGCTCGACCCCGCCAGGCCGGGGAAGGTCGGCCACATCGCCTGCGCCAGCGCCATGCGGCTTTCCGAAGGGCCGCCCGCCTGGCGTTCATACATCCAGTAATTGCGCATGACGATGCTCACATAGCCGCGCGTTTCCCAATAGGGGATCGATTCCATCCACAGCAGCGGATCGCCCTGATCGCGGATTTCGGTGTTCCAGCGCGTGATCGGGGCCAGCCCGGCATTATAGGCGGCCATGACCTTGGGCAGCAGGCCCTGCGTGCCGGAGGCGGACCGCAGCATGTCGAGGTGGCGCTGGCCGAAAGCAAGGTTCACTTCCGGCTTGTTGAGATCGGCCACATTGCCGGTGAAGCCCAGCGTGCCCGCGTGGTCCTTCGCGGCGGCGGGCATGATCTGCATCAGCCCGCGCGCGCCGGCCGGGCTGACCACGCTGGTGCGGAACACCGATTCCTGAAGGGTATGGGCATAGACCAGCGCGGGATCGACTTTCCATCCGTCCACCGGCGTCCACTTCGGCGTGGGGAAGCGGATGGCCGGTTCCGGCTTGCCGCCCTGCGGGGCGTTGTAGGCCATCCAGAGCTGCGTGGACGGCAGGCCAAGATCGCGGGCCAGCCGGGTCAGCGGCTGATAATGCTCGGGCGAGCCGATGCGCGACTGGTGCCGCAGCACTTCGTCCGCCAGCCCATCCTGCCCGATTTCGGCGAGGCCCACGGCGACGCGCACGTTGTCCACATCGCGCAGGCGCCGCCAGTCGTTCTGCGTGAAATCCGCGTCGGCGTGGCGCGCCGAAATCTTCAGCCCGAGCTGTTCGGTGGCCAGCATGCCGTAGAGCGTCTCGTCGTTCGCGGCGGCGAGGCGCAGCGGCTGCGCGGCCTTTTCCGGCTGGCGGCAGCGCACGAGCGCTCGGCTGTGCCAGTAATGCCCGGCGGCGCGCAATTCAGGGTTTTCCGCCCGCTGCGCGGTGTGCGCGAATGCGTCGACGGCGCCCTGACAATCGTTCAGGCGCCATGCCGCCAGCCCTGCCGCCCACCATGCTTCGCCGACCCACGGACCTTCGCCTTGCGTGGCGAGTTGGGCCACCTGATAGGCGTTGGTGTCGTCGTTCTCGATATAGAAGCTCCACGCCACGCGCTGGCGCCATTCGGCGCGCGCCGACGCGCTGAGATTGGCGTCGATGCCGTCGAGAAGCTGCCGCGCGCCCATCGGATCGTCGTTCTTGATGCGCTCCAGGATGCCGCTGGCGATCCCGGCGGGCATCGTGCCGTCACCGGTGCTGCGGGGGCGCACACGCTTCGGCAGGCTGGGCAGGCTGATGAAGCTTTTCGCGGACGGCAGTGCGGGCAGCCGCTCCGCTCCCCGTTTCAGGGCAAGACGCGCGATCTGCTCCGCCTGCGGCAAGCTGGAATAGCGCGCCATCCACGCATCGAGCTGCGGCAGTTCCACTTTCGGGGAGCCGGCCGCCAGATAGTATTGGGCTTGCGCCTCGCCATGCAGGGGGCCGTCCTGTCGTTGCGCGAACAGATTCTGCACGCGCGCCCAGTCCTTGCGCTCGATCGACGTGAAAACGTCGCGGTAATACTGGCGGTCATCCTGGCTGAGCAGGGAAGGGACCGAAGTGCGATCGGCGCGCGCGCGGAAATAGTCGACGGCGGCGCTGTTGGCATGGGCCGTCGCGATTCCCGCCGTGAACGTGACGGTCGCGGCACAGGCAATCGCCGCGATTCGCTTTGAATGCATGGTCCCCAAGCTCTCAATCCTCAATCAACTCGACCAGTCAGCCCGGCGGGACCGGCCTGCTCCAATCGAGCCAGGCTTTCCATAGCGCCGCCTTCCAGCGTGGCCGTTCCAGCAACTGCGCCAGCCCTCTGGCGGCGAACACCGGAACATTCCGGCCTTCATGGTTAACTTGTGGTAAATTATCAGGGGAAAGCGGTGGATCGTTGCCCATGAGCGGCAGGATGTTGCCGCCCAACGCCATGATCCTGCGCGGGCCGACCAGTGCCATGTGCCGGGCAAGCACTTCCCCCAGCCCGTCACGAGCCAGCGCCGCCCAGTCCGGCAGCGGCATCGCGCGCGGCAGGGCGCTGGCGAAATAGGTATCGGCGGGCGGTATGCCCATTGCCGCGAGCATGGCGTCGAGCAGTTTGCCCTGCGGCCCGGACAGCAGGCGGTCGCTGTCCATTTCCTCCGGCTGCTCGACGATGACCATGAGCGCCGGGTTCGCCGGTCCGCGCGGCGGGACGCGGCCTGTCGTGCGCCCCGCATCGAGCGCGGGTTCCGCCATCCACCATTCCCGGAACGCGGCGAGGTCTGTGGGCAGGGCATCCGGCATCAGCGCGCGGGGAGTATCGGCTGGCTGTGCCGGAGCAGGCCCCTTCGCTTCGGGGATGGGCGGTGCCTTTTTCGGACCGGCGTCTAGCCAGTCCGCCGGTTCGTCGCTGAATTGCCATTCGATGCCCGCATCGCGCCACCAGGCCATCGCGGCCGCGATTTCTTCCGCCGGGGACGGTTTTGCGCGTTCCTGCATGTCTGCGGTCTTGACCTGTCGCATCGCAGCAATCAAGGCGCAATGAACAAACCAAAAAACAGACCGAGCAGGACAGACAGGACAAAACGCCATGAGCGAACGTGAAACGATGCCTTATGACGTGGTGATCGTGGGAGGAGGGCCCGCGGGCCTCGCGTCCGCGATCCGCTTGAAGCAAGTCAATCCAGACCTTTCGGTCTGCATCCTTGAAAAGGGGTCGGAGATCGGCGCCCATATCCTGTCTGGCGCGGTGATCGACCCCAGGGCGCTCGACGAACTGCTGCCGGACTGGCGCGACGAGGGCTGCCCGATGGCGGAAACGCCGGTGACGGATAACTGGCACTGGTATCTCTCGCGCGGCGGGAAGTTCTCCATGCCGCATGCCATGATGCCGCCGCTCATGTCGAACCACGGCAACTACACCGGGTCGCTGGGCAACCTGTGCCGTTGGCTGGCGGGCAAGGCTGAGGAACTGGGCGTGGAAATCTTCCCCGGCTTCCCGGCGGCCGAAGTGCTTTATGATGAAAGCGGCGCAGTGCGCGGTGTCGCCACGGGCGACATGGGTGTGGCTCGCGATGGCGAACACAAGCCGGATTACCAGCCGGGCATGGAACTGACCGCGAAATACACGCTGTTCTGCGAAGGCGCGCGCGGCCACCTGACCAAGCAGCTCAAGGCCCGTTTCGATCTGGAGCGCGATTGCCAGCCGCAAGTCTATGGCATCGGCATCAAGGAACTGTGGGACATCGACCCGGACAAGCATGTGCCCGGCCGCGTGATCCACACTCAGGGCTGGCCGCTTTCGGAAAGCGATACCTGGGGCGGCGGCTTCCTCTATCATCAGGCGAACAATCAGGTCGCGCTCGGTTTCGTGACCGGGCTCGATTACGCGAACCCGTGGGTCTATCCGTTCGAGGAATTCCAGCGATGGAAGCAGCACCCGGCAGTCCGCGCGATCCTCGAAGGCGGCAAGCGCGTGTCCTACGGCGCGCGCGCGATCAATGAAGGCGGCTGGCAATCCGTGCCCAAGCTGGCGTTCCCCGGTGGCGTTCTCGCCGGATGCTCGGCGGGTTTCGTCAACGTGCCGCGCATCAAGGGCAGCCACACCGCGATGAAGAGTGGGATGCTGGCGGCCGAAGCCATCGCGGCGGCCATCGCGGCCGATCGGGGGCATGACAGCCTGGACGAATACGATGCGGCGGTGCGGGAAAGCTGGATCGCGAAGGAACTGCAACTGGTGCAGAATGCCCAGCCGATGGTCGCGAAGTTCGGCGGCGATCTCGGCACGGTGCTGGCGGGCACGGACATGTGGTTTCGTACGCTGTTCGGCTTCGGCATCGCCAGGCCCATGGCCCATCATACGGACGCGGAATCGATCCGCCGGGCAGACCTGTTCCAGCCCATCGAATATCCCAAGCCTGATGGCGTCATCACGTTCGACCGGCTGACCAGCGTGTCCTTCTCGTTCACCAATCACGAAGAGGACCAGCCCTGCCACCTCGTGCTGGCCGATCCCACGGTGCCGACGCGGATCAACCTGCCGCTCTATGCCGGGCCGGAAGCACGCTATTGTCCGGCGGGCGTCTATGAGTTCGTCGATCCCGACGGAGCGGGCCCGCGTCTTCAGATCAACGCGCAGAACTGCGTCCATTGCAAGACCTGCGACATCAAGGATCCCACCCAGAACATCAACTGGGTGGCGCCGGAAGGCGGCGGCGGCCCCAACTACCCGAACATGTAAACTGCTGCGGCAGCGCGATGAAGGCGCTTACCGAGACCGCCTATGCCAAGATCAACCTCGCACTGCATGTCCGCAGGCGGCGCGAGGATGGCTATCACGAGATCGAGACGCTGTTTGCGTTCGTCGATGCAGGTGATGTGCTGACGGCGGAACCGGCGGAACGGGACGAACTTTTCGTTCAGGGTGAGTTTGCGCCAGCGCTTTCAGATGGTTTCGACAATATTGTCGCCAAAGCATTGAATTGTATGCCCCGCGATTCATTTTGGCGTGTCACGCTCGACAAGCGGTTGCCGGTCGCCGCCGGGCTGGGTGGCGGGTCGGCGGATGCGGGCGCGGTGTTCCGCATGGCAGCGCGTGCGCAAGGATTGCCGGAGGACTGGCGGGAGCGGGCCGCGAAACTGGGCGCGGACGTCCCGGCCTGCGTGGAGAGTCTCCCCGCCTTCGGGCAGGGCACGGGAACCGATCTGGAACCCGGTCCCACCGATCTTGCGAGCGTGCCGGTCCTGCTCGTCAATCCGCGCCTGCCGCTGGCGACGAGCACGGTGTTCAAGACATGGGATGGGCAGGACAAGGGCGCGCTTGCCCATGACACGGCGCGGGAGATTGCGCTCCATGGCCGCAACGATCTGGAAGCGCCTGCTATCGGCCTTTGCCCGCCTGTCGCAGACGTGCTGGCCGCTCTGGCCGAGACAGGCGCGTGGTGCGTCCGCATGTCCGGCTCCGGCGCGACGTGCTTCGCGCTTTACGATGGGATGGACGAGCGCAACGCGGCGCGGGCAGCCATCGCGGCGGCGCATCCCAACTGGTGGACCATGCCCGGAAGATTGCGATGAGCGACGCGCCTTATCTCCTTGCCGGAGTTCCGCGTTTCGGGGGAATCCTGATCGTGGCGGATCATGCCTCGAACCGCGTGCCGGAAGGCATCGAGCTCGGTATCGACCCTGCCTGCCTCAATGACCACATCGCCCTGGACATCGGCGTTGCCGGTGTGGCGGAACGCATGGCGCAACGGGCAGGCATCGCGGCCTTTCTGGGCAATGTCAGCCGCCTCGTCTGCGACTTCAATCGCGAGGAAGACGCGCCCGGCGTCATTCCCGCCGTCAGCGACGGTGTGACGATCCCCGGCAACGCCTTGGACGCGGCGGGCCGGGAGGCGAGGCTGGCACGGTTCTTCCGACCTTATCATGCCGCCCTTGCGGAATTGCTGGACGAAGCACCGCCCGCGCTGATCCTTTCGCTCCACAGCTTCACGCCGTGCCTTGCCAGCGATCCGGCGCGGCGGCGGCCCTGGCAGGTCGGCGTGCTCTATAACGAGGACGATCGCGTCGCCCGTCTCGCCATTCCCATGCTGGAATCGGAAAGGCTTATCGTCGGCGATCAGGAACCCTATTCGGGCAAGATGCTCAACGCCACGATGAACCGTCATGCCGAGGCCGATGGGCGGCCCTATCTCGGTATCGAGATACGGCAGGATGAGATATCCGATGCCGCCGGGCAAACCGCGTGGGCCGAGCGCCTCGGAGAGATCGCCAATCGCGTGGCGCTGGATCTTTCATGAGCAGCAAGGTCTTCCGCTGGCTCTTGTGGCTGGCCATCGCTTTCACGCTGGTCATGGCGCTGTTGCCCAAGCCGCCCGAACTGCCCGGCGATCCGGGCGACAAGGTGCAGCACGTCATGGCGTTCCTGACGCTGACCGTGCTGACCGTGCTGGCCTATCCCGGCGTTCGCCTGGTCACGATCTTCATTGCGCTGTCGGGGTTCGGCGTGCTGATCGAACTGCTCCAGATGATCCCCGCGCTCAACCGTGACGCGCAATGGGAGGATTGGTTGGCCGATTCGGCGGCAGTGCTCGCCGTGCTGGCGCTGGCCGTGCTTGTCCGGCGTATCGCCGTGCGCCGGTAATCGCGCTTTTTGTGTTTCGGCGGCCGGTCAGGTGGGGTAGGGGCGATGGCGCAATCCCTTTCCATCCCGCTACCGGAGCCTGATGATGCCCGCCTATCGTTCCCGCACCACCACTCACGGCCGCAATATGGCCGGCGCGCGCGGCCTGTGGCGGGCAACCGGCATGAAGGACAGCGATTTCGGCAAGCCGATCATCGCGGTGGTCAACAGCTTCACGCAGTTCGTGCCGGGCCACGTTCACCTCAAGGATCTGGGTCAGATGGTCGCGCGCGAGATCGAGGCGGCGGGCGGCGTCGCCAAGGAATTCAACACCATCGCGGTGGATGACGGCATCGCCATGGGCCACGACGGGATGCTCTATTCCCTGCCCAGCCGCGACCTCATCGCTGACAGCGTGGAATACATGGTCAACGCCCACTGCGCCGACGCCATGGTCTGCATATCGAACTGCGACAAGATCACGCCCGGCATGCTGATGGCCGCGCTGCGCATCAACATCCCGGCGGTGTTCGTATCCGGCGGCCCGATGGAAGCGGGCAAGGTGGTGCTCAAGGGCAAGGAAGTGGCGCTCGATCTGGTCGACGCCATGGTCGCGGCTGCGGATGACGCGCACTACTCGGATGAGGAAGTGACTGCCATCGAACGTTCCGCCTGTCCGACCTGCGGATCGTGCTCCGGGATGTTCACGGCCAATTCGATGAACTGCCTGACAGAAGCGTTGGGCCTTTCCCTGCCGGGCAACGGTTCCACGCTGGCCACCCATGCCGACCGGCGCGACCTGTTCCTGCGCGCAGGGAACATGATCGTGGACATGTGCCGCCGTTATTACGAACAGGACGACGAAAGCGTGCTGCCGCGCTCCGTCGCCAGTTTCGCGGCCTTTGAAAATGCGATGAGCCTCGATATCGCCATGGGCGGATCGACCAACACCGTGCTGCACTTGCTGGCCGCCGCGCACGAAGCGGGCGTGGATTTCACCATGGCGGACATCGATCGGCTTTCCCGCCGCGTTCCCTGTCTGTCCAAAGTCGCGCCCGCCAAGCAGGATGTTCACATGGAAGACGTCCACCGCGCGGGCGGCATCATGGCCATTCTGGGCGAGCTGGACCGGGCCGGGCTGTTCAACAGCGACTTGCCCACGGTCCACAGCCGGACCATGGCCGATGCGCTCAACCAGTGGGACGTGACGCGCACCAACGACCCCGCCGTGCACCAGTTCTTCCGCGCCGCGCCCGGCGGCGTGCCGACGCAAGTGGCGTTCAGCCAGGACCGGCGGTGGAGCGAACTCGATCTGGACCGCAAGGGCGGCGTGATCCGCTCCGCCGAAAACGCCTTCAGCCAGGATGGCGGGCTGGCGGTTCTGACCGGCAATATCGCGCTGGACGGCTGCATCGTGAAGACGGCGGGGGTCGATGAATCGATCCTGAAATTCTCCGGTCCGGCGCGCGTCTATGAAAGTCAGGACGCGGCCGTGGCGGGCATTCTGGGCGGGCAGGTCGTAGCGGGCGACGTGGTCGTCATCCGCTACGAAGGGCCGAAGGGCGGCCCCGGCATGCAGGAAATGCTCTATCCCACCAGCTATCTGAAATCGAAGGGGCTGGGCGCGGCCTGCGCGCTCATTACGGACGGACGGTTCTCCGGCGGCACGTCCGGCCTGTCCATCGGCCACGTCTCGCCAGAGGCGGCGGAAGGGGGCACGATCGGGCTGGTGGAGAACGGCGACACCATCGAAATCGACATTCCCAATCGTTCTATCCGGCTTGCCGTATCGGATGAGGAACTGGCCCGCCGCCGCGCCGCCATGGACGCAAAAGGCAAGGACGCCTGGGCGCCCGCGCGGCCGCGCCCGCGCAAGGTTTCCGTGGCGTTGCAGGCCTATGCCGCGATGGCCACCAGCGCCGCGCGCGGCGCGGTGCGCGATCTGGCGCAGCTTCGGCGGGATTGACGATGCGGCGCGGGCTGGCCCTTGTGTCGTTCCTGCTGCTCGCAAGCTGTTCAGGCGGCGCGGAGCAAGGTGAGCCGGAGGCAGTCAAGGCCGATACCATCACCTGTGCCGTGAACGGCGCCGCCGAGTTCGCGGCGGAAGGCTGCACGCTGGAGCGGGAAGCGCAAGGCACCGTGATCGTGCGCCATGCCGATGGTGGCTTCCGGCGGTTGCGTCCGGCATCTGACGGTCGTTCGTTCGAGGCGGCGGACGGCGCGGACAAGGCGGAAAGCGCCGTGGTGGGCAATGCGGTGGAAGTCTCCATTGCGACGGATCGCTACCGCATTCCCATCGAGGCAAAGTGACATGACGGACCAGATCCTGACGGTCGCGCAGATGCGGGAAGCGGAAGACGCACTGATCGCCGGGGGAACAAGCGTCGACGACCTCATGCAAGTCGCCGGACGCGGTGCCGCCGAATGGGTCTGGCGGCTGGCGGGACATCACAGGGTGACTGTGCTCTGCGGCCCCGGCAACAACGGTGGCGACGGCTATGTCATCGCCGAAGCGATCCGTGAGCGCGGCGGCAAGGTTGCGGTCGTCGCGGCAAGCGAACCGGGCACGGACGCAGCCCGCAATGCCCGCGCGGCCTTTCGGGGCGAAGTGCTGCCGCCATCGGCGGACGTTCACGGCGATTGCCTGGTCGACTGCCTTTTCGGCAGCGGGCTGACGCGGCCGCTTTCGGAAGAGCATTTCCTGCTCCTGACGGAGCTGGCCCGCCATCACCGCCATCGCGTCGCTGTCGATCTGCCGAGTGGTGTGCAGTCGGACAACGGCATCGAATTGAACGCGGACCTGCCGCGCTATGATCTGACCATCGCGCTGGGTGCATGGAAGTTCGCGCATTTCCTCATGCCCGCTTGCGCCGCGATGGGGGCGATGCGGCTCGTTCCCATCGGTGTGGAGCCGGTGGCGGGCGCCGTGCAGGTGCTGGCCGCGCCGCG